>ERZ791737.20-NODE-20-length-226033-cov-14.598417_pt1 | contig 226033 bp, 189 predicted proteins | sample MGYA00510042_ERZ791737 | MGnify/ENA primary metagenome ERZ791737 (study PRJEB30046, sample SAMN00791965) | human gut metagenome | study: EMG produced TPA metagenomics assembly of the A metagenome-wide association study of gut microbiota in type 2...
GGTAAGGGTAAACCTTTTTTTAGAACCGGAGTTAGTCTTCATCTTTGGCATCTTAATTGTTTTTAAATTATTAAATTATATGGCAACGCACTATACCTGCGCGTTACGCATTTTTCTTACTCTTCATTGTTTTCAGCAGGCTTTTCTGCTTTTACTGTAGCCGGAGCAGCTGGTTTGGGAGCCGCAGGCTTCTTTACAACTCCTTCTTTCTTCTTCGGAGAAAGCTGAATCGTCATACGTTTACCTTCCAGAATCGGCAATTGATCGACTTTTGCATAGTCTTCCAGATCATTAGCAAAACGCAACAGAAGCACTTCACCTTGTTCCTTAAAAAGGATGGAACGACCTTTGAAGAAAACATAAGCTTTCACCTTGTCACCATCTTCCAAAAAGCCTTTAGCATGTTTCAACTTAAAATTATAGTCATGGTCATCCGTTTGCGGACCAAAACGTATTTCTTTTACGTTTACTTTTACCTGTTTAGCCTTTTGTTCCTTCTGACGCTTCTTTAACTGATACAGAAACTTGGAATAGTCAATAATACGACAAACAGGTGGTTGGGCATTGGGAGAAATCTCCACGAGATCCATTTCTTTTTCTTCAGCCAATTTTAATGCCTGAAAAATGGGATATACTTTAGGCTCTACATCATCACCTACAATGCGGACTTCTTTCGCACGGATCTGTTCATTGATCCGATATTGCGATTTCATACTGTCATTCTTCATTAAATAACGTTTACTTCCAGTTTGTTTTTTATTGTCTACCAAATTAAATTATGTATTAAAGTAAAAGCTGTCTTTAGAACATTATCAAAATGCTGTGCTTTTACAATTGGGCGCAAAGTTACCATTTATTTATCATATTCTGAACTTCTTCGTTCAAAATTTCACCAAAATCTTCAAATTTCATGGTTCCTTTGTCTCCTTCTCCCTGTCTGCGGACAGAAACTTCACCATTTTCAGCTTCTTTCTCGCCGACAATCAGCATATACGGAATGCGCTTCATCTCGTTATCACGAATTTTACGGCCGATCTTCTCATTGCGATCATCCACAATTGCGCGAATTTCTTTTGTTTTCAAGTAAGTCTTCACTTTTTCCGCATATTCATTGAACTTCTCACTAATCGGGAGAATAACTACTTGTTCCGGAGTCAGCCATAACGGGAATTTACCGGCGGTATGTTCAATCAATACAGCAACAAAACGTTCCATAGATCCGAATGGAGCGCGATGGATCATCACCGGACGGTGCTTCTGGTTATCCGATCCCATATATTCCAGTTCGAAGCGCTCCGGCAGATTATAATCCACCTGAATAGTTCCTAACTGCCAACGACGACCGATAGCATCTTTCACCATAAAGTCCAATTTAGGACCATAGAACGCAGCTTCACCATATTCGATCTTAGCTTTCAGCCCCTTTTCTTCGCAGGCCTCAATGATAGCTTGTTCAGCTTTTTCCCAGTTCTCATCACTGCCAATGTATTTTTCACGGTTCACTTTATCGCGCAAAGAAATTTGTGCTTCAAAGTTAGTGAAATCCATAGAACGGAACACGATTGAAATAATATCCATCACACGAAGGAACTCTCCCTTCACCTGATCCGGACGACAGAAAATATGTGCATCATCCTGTGTAAAGCTACGCACACGTGTTAATCCATGAAGTTCACCGCTCTGCTCGTAACGACACACAGTACCAAATTCAGCAATGCGCAGAGGCAAGTCCTTATACGAACGAGGGAAATTCTTATAAATTTCACAATGATGAGGACAGTTCATCGGTTTCAGGAAGTATTCTTCACCCTCTTCCGGTGTATGAATGGGTTGGAATGCATCTTTACCATATTTTGCATAGTGCCCCGAAGTCACATACAATAACTTGTTACCAATAGGCGGAGTAATCACTTCCTGATAATCGTAACGAGTCTGGATACGGCGAAGGAAATCCTGCAAACGCAAACGCAAAGCAGTTCCTTTCGGCAGCCACATAGGCAATCCCTTACCCACCGTATCGGAGAACATGAAAAGTTGCATTTCTTTACCAATCTTACGATGGTCACGTTTTTTAGCTTCCTCCATTAAAGCCAGATACTCATCCAGCATTTTCTTTTTAGGGAAAGTAATACCATAAATGCGAGTCAGCATTTTACGGTCTTCATGTCCGCGCCAGTATGCACCGGCAACAGAAGTCAGCTTAATAGCTTTAATAGGTGCGGTTGTCATCAAGTGAGGGCCACGACAAAGATCCGTAAAGTCACCCTGTGTATATGTTGTAATATGTCCGTCTTCCAACTCCGAAATCAGCTCACATTTATAAGTTTCCCCACGGTCACCAAACATCTTTAAAGCATCGTTTTTTGCGATATCCCGGCGAACCACAACTTCTTTCTTTGCAACCAGTTCAGCCATTTTTGCCTCAATTGCAGGCAGATCAGACTCTTTGATGACAGCCTCTCCCGGATCAACGTCATAGTAGAAACCGTTTTCAATAGCCGGACCAATACCGAACTGAATACCCGGATAAAGCTCCTGCAAAGCTTCAGCCAACAAGTGAGCACTTGTGTGCCAAAAAGCATGCTTACCCTGTTCATCTTCCCATTTATAAAGCACTACCGAAGCATCTTCATTGATGGGACGTCCCAAATCATAAATCTCACCGTTCACTCCACACGCCAATACATCTTGCGCCAGACGCGAACTGATACTTTCTGCAATTTGCAGTCCGTTTACTCCCTCGTTATACTCACGAACAGAGCCATCAGGAAATGTTATTTTTATCATAATGTTATGTTATATTTTTCATTATTGCACGCAAAAATAAGGATTTCTTTTTGAGTTTACTATTTTTTATCTAAAAAATGTTATTCCGGCACTTCTGTAAATCGTTTCAGAATATTATAGGCCGAAACAATGCCCAACTCGCCTGCCTTACTTAAGTCAGCTATTCCATTCTTATTGTTACCCAGGAAAATATGTGTCAATCCACGATTAAAATAAGCCTCCGCAAACTCTTTATTCAATTCGATAGCTTTGTCATAGTCCGCAATTGCCGCACGATAATCTTTCAACATGGCCAATACATTGGCACGGTTATAATACGCATAAACAAAATCGGGGGCTAAAGAGATCACATGATCCAAGTCACTTTTCACTATATCATAGTCCAAGGCACTGATTTCCGACTTCGGTGGAGCGGATATACCCGGTAGTGTGGCCGGTGCTGCCGAGGCTGCATTAGCTTCTTCTGCCTTTTGATATTCCAACTGCTTGCAACGCACCAAGGAACGCATAAAGTAAGCAGGGAAGAATTTATCATCCAACAAAATGGCCTGAGTCAGATCTTCAACAGAACTGGCAAAATCTTGTACCAGATAGAAATCAAGTGCACGGGAGAATCGTATACGTGCATCCTGCGGATTTTCAACAATTGCCGAAGTATGTGTATCAATCAATGCAAAGTGGAACTTCACTTGTTCTTCGGTAAGCGGTGATTCCATATTAGTGATATACAAACGTTTTGGTAAAACACCGGCACGATTCAAATCATCTATATACTTATAATAATGTACCGTCCGCTTCACATCGCTCATCTTCTCGTAATAGGTAAGAGCATACATCGGTTCCATCTTGATATTAACATTACGATCCTGTACCCTGCCCCGAATATCACTCTTATATTTCTGTTCCACTTCAGAATTATCTGCGATAACGATTTTCCGGTAATTATTCATATCCTTATCGGACTTTTTACGAGTTTTAGTCTCCTCTTTCTTATTACTTTTTTTATTATCAGCCACGGTCTTATCGCTATTACTTACACCATTTTGCTTGTCAAGTTGCGCTTTCATGACTTTAAACTCGTCCATTTCAGCACCTTTACGGTCGCCGATCTTTCTCCTTGCCTCTGCACGTTGATAATATCCGGCCAAAAAGTTCGGATACATATCAATCACAGTTGTATAATCTTTAATGGCTCCCCGGTAATCCCCCGTTTGTGCACGAAGTAATCCTCGGTTAAACGTAGCCATCATGTTATCCGGTTCTATTTGCAGTACAAAATCAAAATCCTCAATAGCTCGATTGTCATCTCCTACTTGTGCCCGAAGCAAACCACGGTTATAATGTCCGATAAAATTATTCGGATCAATATCAAGAGCCAGATCATAATCACTCATAGCTCCCCGCAGATTATTCTGATGGAAACGGGCTAAAGCACGATTAATATAATTCCCGGCGTTTCTGGCATTCAAATGCGTTGCATGATTTAAATCCGATTCTGCCTCTGCATATTTTCCCTGTTGTAACCTGACGATGGCCCGGGATGCCCAGGCATCAGGATCATACTTATCCATCTCAATAGCTGTATTGAAGTCATTCAAAGCCCGCAATGTATCCTGTTGCTTCAAAGCCACCTCTCCTCTCATCAGATAGGCTCTTGTATATTTGGGAGCAACTGCCAGCAATTTACCCAAATCATCTTCAGCAGCTTTATAGTCTTCTTTCTGTATATGGCATAAAGTCAGATTATGCCAAAGCGTAATATTTTCAGGGTCAAAATGAAGTGCTTTCTTATAGTCTTCAATAGCCCCATCATACTTATTCTGTTTAATCCTTGCAAGCCCACGAATCTGATAAGCACCCACTACAAAAGGATTCCTGTCAATGGCCGCATCACAGTCATCTTCAGCTCCCTGATAATCATCCAGGTTGATCTTGGCAAGCCCTCTGAAAAAATAGGGTTCATACAGGTAAGGTTTTGCATTGATCACTTGATTAAAATACTGAATAGAAAGGACATAGTCCTCAAAGTACAACGCGTTTCGGGCAATCATCATTACCCTGTCTGTGTTTATCTGAGCATATATAAATGTAGGAAACAACAATAATGCTGCTAATATCTTTTTAATCATCGGCTTCTGAATACTTTTTAAGTAGAGCAAAAGTAATGCTTTTCATCTATTAAACAGGGATAACGGACAACTTTTTATATTTTTTGATTATTTTATAGGACCCCTCCATCCAGATATTCAGTAGTCTATACACCTTCTTAACACCTATTAACCCTACATTCATTATTAATTTACGATTATTTCGTAGATTTGTAATATGCCCATAAATCAATATATGAAACGGATTATCCGAAAATTAAAAATACAAAAAGAAAGACATCTGTACAATATTGCAAACAGGGGTTCTTTTATACATAAAATAGTATCAACATGAAACCAAAATCACTTCTTTTACTACTACCTTTCCTGCTGCTTTCTTGCAGCGGAAAGAAGAACAGTGACCAGCCGTCCGAAGCAACGGTCCAAATTACAGAACCAGAATTCCCTCAAATCGTACCTTTCGAAACAGGTATCGAAACAGAACGGGAAATACTACTGAGTGAAATAGCCGATTCAATACGGTATATCCCGTTGGAGACAAACAATAAATGCCTGATAAGAGGGTTAAAGGGAACCAATATCATCCAGACAAAGGAGTATTTCTTCCTACCATGGCTCGATAAATTATTTCAGTACACAAAAGATGGTAAATTCATACGGACACTGGGCCGCAAAGGCGGTGGACCGGGTGAATTTAACTGGATCATGCAGATTGACGTGGATGAAGAAAAAGGATTGGTCTACATGCTAACAACTACAGGAAAAATCAATATCTACTCTATGGAAACAGGTAAATTCATCCGTGCAATGAAAGTCCCTAATATAGAAGTTAGTGAGTTTGCGATGTTACGTGTTCAGGATACAATTGCCGCAACATTCATGCGCAATAATAACGGAAGACGAAAAGAACGCATTTACCTTTCCAACCTGAAAGGTGATACGTTGCAAATCTTCAATCGTTGGGACCTATTTGAGCTAAACAGCCAATATCGCTGGATGATCAGTAGTGATATAGATCGTTATATGTTCCATTACGAAAACCATACCTGTTATAAAGAATATTATAACGACACCCTATTCACTGTCACTCCAGAAGCTTTAGAACCCCGATATATATTCCAGATGGGCAAATACTCATTACCGATGGAATGCAGGTTTGAATATCTGGATGGAAACGGAAAGCGTTTTCAGGAAATGGCCGCTCCTTACATACAGTACAGTGCCATAGAGACTGACTCCTACATATTCATGCCTTATTCTAATTGGGCAGGAGGGAAAGCGCGAGAAAGACAAATGGCTATTTACGACAAAAAAGCCAAAAACTGTTTCAAAGTAGCCACAGGCCATATAAAAAATGACTTGACTCCTGGTTTACCATTACGCCCGATAACGGCACTTGACAGCCACACACTGTTATATGTATGGGAAGCTCCTGAACTTTTAGAAAAAGCGGAAGAAACGCCTTCCATACTTCAAATCGAACAGTTGAAAGGCTTAAAGGAAGACGATAATCCGGTAATGATGCTGGTATATTTAAAGCAACCATAACAGGGCTCTTTTAATAAAAACATCAAATAGCCGTTGCAGGATATTTGAGATGCAGTCCTGAAAAAGTAATGGGTAAAATTGATTTATATGATCAACTTTACCCATTGCTTTTTATTCGAAAATCTCAGGTATATCATTTCACCTGCTTCATCTTATAGGAGCTACGAGCCTTTCCTTTCAACATCGTATTCAGTTTTCCTTTTATCATTTGTTTACGCAAAGGAGAAATGTGATCTATGAACATTTTCCCGTCCAAATGGTCAAATTCATGCTGCATAACCCGTGCCAGAAACCCTTCTACCACTTCGTTATGCTCTACAAAATTTTCATCCATATATCGTACGTGAATCTTACTGCCTCTCTTTACAGACTCGTGTATGCCGGGCAGACTAAGACATCCTTCTTCCATGGATACTTCGTCACCCTCCACAACATCAATATGTGCGTTTATATAAGCCTTACGAAAATCCTTGTATTCAGGATAATCTTCTGAAAGCACATCCAGGTTAATAACAACTACGCGGACAGGTAAGCCAATCTGAGGAGCGGCAAGCCCTACCCCATCGGCATGATCCATCGTTTCAAACATATTTTCAATCAGCTCTTTCAGGTTCGGATAATCCGGCGTGATATCCTCCGCCACCTGCCTGAGAACTGGCTGACCATATACATAAATAGGTAAAATCATATCTTATAATTATTCTTTTTAAATATTGTTTCTTCTTACAAACGTTTACTTTCCAGATAAGACTGCAAAATAATAGTTGCGCTAATTTCATCGACCAATGCCTTGTTCTGTCTGTCTTTTTTCTTAAGCCCGGCTTCAATCATCGTACGGTGTGCAAGCACAGAAGTAAAACGTTCATCTACATATTCAACGGGAATATCAGGCAAACGTTTTCTTAACGAACGTACAAAAGGCTCTATATTTTTCATATTTTCAGAAACCTCATTATTCATCTGCTTCGGCAAACCTATAATAATGCGTTCCACCGGTTCCTGTTTTACATAATTGGTTATGAAATCCAGAAGTTCATGACTTGGTACAGTTGTCAGCCCGTTAGCGATAATCTGCATCGCATCACTCACAGCTATTCCTGTACGTTTTCGTCCGTAATCTATTGCTATTATTCTACTCATATTTGGAGTGCAAAAATACGATTAAAATTTGGATTATCCCCTATTTAACAAACAAAAAGGGTATCCGTTGTGCGGATACCCCTTCCATTATTTATCGGGCTATTGCCTCAATAAAGTTGTATTATTCCAGAATCACAACGCGGTTCAAGAAGTTCTTGCCAAACATGTTGGCAGTTCCACCGAAGCCTACCAGTTCAAGCTGATCCTTGCTTACACCTTCTTTAATAAGTGCATCGTAAACAGCCTGTGCACGAGCTTCAGACAACTTCTGGTTCCACTTGGCGCTACCGGTAGCTTTATCTGCATAACCTGCCACCTTATATTTCTTATCCGGATTAGCCTTCAGGATCTTAGCTGCCAACTGAATATTAACCATACCATAGTCGTCAATCTTAGATTTGCCAATCTGGAAGAAGATAGCGCGAGGTCCGGCTACTTCAACTTCCTTCACAACTTCTTTTGTTACAGGTTTCACGTTAGCCAACGCGTTCTTGGCATCAGCCAAGTCAGACTGAGCCTTAGCCAGTTCGCTTCTGTAACGATTCAGTTCTTCATTGATAGCATTCTGGTCTACCTGAGAACCACAAGATACGAATCTCTTGCCACCAAATGTATAAGTTACACCTGCAGTCAGAGAAACAGCGCCGTCGGTATGAGCAGAGCTAATATTACCGAACGGAGAAGGAGAAACCTCGCCTCTTGCTTCAATGTTGATATCTAAATACTTATTGATATTGAACTGTCCAGCCAAACCAACAGAACCGTTGATCAGTGCATTTACTTTATCCTGATTACCATAAGCTTTGGCAAATGTCAAACCGGGACCTGCAAATACAGAAACTGTGAACAAACGGTCCGGATTGTAACCGCCAATAGCATTCGACAAGTTAAACATACCGTCCGCACGCAGAGTGAAGTAATGTTTATTCTTGCTCTTAATATAAGTATCGGCAGGTTGTCCGTAGTTAGAATACAAGGTAGTCCATGCGCCAGCCACCTGACCACGGATACCCCAAACCGGATTGAACAGTTTACCAACTGACACATTGATCAGCGGAGTTATGGCTTTACCAAAGCCATAATCAAAGTTGTCCGGGTTTACACAACCCTGAGCGCCAACACCTACACTCACAAAGATATTGTCCTTAAAGCTTTCGCTATAGAACGTCTCTTTAGTCTGAGCAGTAGCTGCAGTAGCACCGGCCAACAATAAAGATAATATTACTAATTTACTTTTCATTGTTTTTTGTTTTTAAATATTTCAACTCTTTTAGTTTCTTATTTGCTCCGACCATTCTGCTTACTTCAAATAAATCTTATATGTAAGCCCGCCGGTAAAATATTTCATTCTTTGCAATTCTACCTGCGCATGCAAATGGTTGAAAAGCAAATAGGTAGCACCAAACGCGAAGTCCTTTGCATCATATTCTGCGATCACTGTCAGATCAGGAGCAAAAGATGGAGCATAAGTGAGCCCTCCGGCTAATCCATTCAAGTGGTAATCCACTCTTCGGTTGTACAGATATGACAGATGCACACCTATCTTCTCCTTTCCAACCGGGATATGCTTGGTGGCTGCGACATAAAAACGGCAAAAATAGCCATTACCATCGGCAGAACCTACTTGCCCATCGCCTGACTCAGTATAAGGATCAGAAGTTCCCACTACAACAGCCGGCATATGCTTCCACAATTGTCCTTCTTTCAAAACTCGCAAACGGGCAGAAAAATATCTGTCCTGATTCGTAAACTTCTTCTTTCCAACTTTCCAGTCAATCCCTATAGTCTGCGACTGAAACAGCGTACATGTATAGGCTATTTCGAGCCAGGGAAAGATAGTCACGTTCAAAAAGTAATTATACGTATGGTAGTCCCATGTAGGAGGAGTTATCTCCTTATTTAGAAAATTTCCACCGATCATCACTGTCTTATCCCGTTGCATTTCTGCTGACGGAGCATGGAGCAAACCGGTAGTTCCGTACGTCAACTGAGCCGAAAGTGCCAAATGACAGCAAAGGAACAAGCCCATAAGAAGTATCTTTTTCATCATTACCTGCAATTTCTATACTTTCGGTTCAACTCGTACTTTTTAATTCTCAACAATTACTTTTACCTCTGATTAGTCGTTAGATCCACCACCGGCGTTCGGGTTGAAGCCGTGAGAGTCATGAGAATCGTGAGAATCGTGGCTGTAATAGTTAGGATAGATCATTACGCTGTTCTGGTAAGAAACGATACCTTCATAATATTTGCCAGAGATCAGGAATGTCAGCTTCTTAGAAACCAATTGTCCTTTAACTCTATAGCCAATAATACCATAACCGCTCAATACGCTGATCTTAGCATAACCAACCTTCTGTACGAAACCGGCATTCTTATTCAAAGCTTTAGCAGCATTTGCAAGGAAAGCAGCCTGAATATCAGTAGAAACAGCGCCTTCTGCTCTTGTTGCAGGAGCAGCCACTTCTTTTACATCACCTGTAAGTTCACAACCTTCATTGTAGAAGTAAGGAACCAAGATAGCGGCATCTTTAACAGAGTTTGCAAATTCAAACGGAGTAGTAACCAAGATCGATCCATCAGCCTGAGCTTCAGCAGTAGTAGCTCCAGTAGTAACGTCACCGGTCAACTCTTTTGTAGTTTCCAGACCAGCCTTTTCCTCAGCTGTAGCTGTTGCGCCATCCCACATATTCTTAACTGTTTCAGCAGAAGGTTTAGCTTCTTCAGCCGCTTTAGTTACCAATGCTCCGGCTTCAGATTCAGTAACATCAGTCTTAGGATCAGTCGGAGAAACTACCGGAGGAATAGTTGCTGCTTCAACAGAAACCAAAGCAACGTCTACAGTAGCAACACTTGTCTGGCCGTCACTAACCTGGTTCAGGTATACTTGTCTTGTTACAGAATAATAACCGGTTGCAGAAACTTCCAAGCTATATCCTTCTGCTTTATAAGTAACTTCTTTGTTGAATGTAGCTCCAACTGATTCGCCACCCAATGTAACTTTAGCAGTAGTCAAAACCTGACCTGTAGTTGCGTCAGTAATAGTACCGGCAATATAATACTTTGCAGGGGCTGGTTTTGTTGCTTCATCAACTTCTGCTTTCTCGTAGCAGCTTGTAAACAGTGTACCGCAAACTGCCAAAACGGCTAACGCTAACTTAGCGCCATTACCGAAAAATTTACTTTTCATTTTCATCTCAATAAAATTAAAAATTTAATAATTCTGATTTTACAAAATATGGATTAAAACTATTATCATTCATTACATTATCACTTGCCTGAGAGTTATACCCTTTACCATATATACGTTCATTACCCGCATTATATTGGAATCCGAAATTATTAGGCATTACTCTTGGGATATACCCCTTTCTCTTATATTTGTATGGAGGCAAAGCTATCTGAAACAAGAAACCTCCATTCAGTCCTTTATTACCTGCATGTTGCACTTTCATTCCATAAAAGCCAATAGAGGCATAGCGAAAATGGCGAACCATATCAAAACGGACTCCATATTCTTCCTCCAAATATCGCTCTCCTTTTAAACTAAACTGTGTATTGTATTTCGGCCAATAGAAATTAGCTCCGATAGAACCGGTCAGAGTCCATTTGGTACCATGATAAAAGGCCCAATCTTCAAAATACCCTCTTCCGGTATACCCGATACGCGCATCTACTGAAAAGCGCTCATCTTTAAAGAAGTGTTTTGCTTTTAAATCACCTCCCCAGCGAAACTTATTAAAAAATCCGACTGAGGCGGTCAGAAATGTGCGTTGAGGCAAACGCACTGTCTGTGACAAAGTCACAAATCCGGGACGGATCTGCTTATACCTTTGACCATAATCATTATAGATAGGGAAAATCACTTGTCCGGTCAGTTTCATTCCCTTCCACAAAGAAACTTCTATGGCAGGAGAGACATTAACCACTATTTCATAGACCTTAGACAAAATATAGTTTCTGAATAATAATTCCGGATATACCACTATATCTACCTTAAACAAAGAACTGTTTTGCTTCTTAATACGTCTTGCTTGCTTCCATCCTTCTCCCAAATCATAACTTACATTCCAGTCGGCCCGATTTGCTTCAGCAATACTATCTCCTTTCATAGGCTGATAATAGAGAGATATCTGAGGTATATTATTGTCCAAAACTATTAACCTACATGGCTTATTTTCGGGTAAACCCATCTTTTGAATCAAATCAACAGCTTTACCTATTCCGACTCCTTCAAGACGATAGGCTGAATTCTGTATCACAAAAACCCGTTCCTCATTATCTTCTGTCCACCCTACATTCTCAAATCCCATTTTCACCAGTGCGTCAACAGTAGCCTCTCCTGTTTGACATACACCTTTTAAAGGGAGTAAACAGAATGATATGAGTAAAATTCTGAGCAAAGTAGCGTCAATTGTTATGTTTTTCCTCATGTAAGGGCTTTTGTGATTCATTTGTTTGCTTTAAAACTTATGTACCCTAAAAATTATAGATACAAAATATGGTGCAAAAATAGACACAATTTTAATAATACCAAAGAGTTTTACATGTTTTTTCGCAGATTTGTATCAGTTTTTTTTCATTCGAACTCCTGCTTACTTAAAAATAGACCAGAAAAACCATTTATAATCTTAAATAATATCCATTATATATTTTAGAATCACTAATAGAGCAAGTTATATAAATAAAGAAGTGATAAAATAAAATAGAAATATATATTAATACTAAATTTCCAATAAAATACCGCTATATTACAAATTTACTAAATCCGGGTAAAATCAAGTAGTAGCTAATCTAACCAAATGCACAATTATTACCAACTAAAACAGAAATGCATCGGAAAGACCAGTATATATATAATAATGTATTCATATATTAATATAAACCTACTATATAAAGCAGTTGAATTAACAATGTTAACTACAAAAGCAGCCAATTATATTCTTAGATTTACGAAGTTAACCTTATGTATTTACGAAGTTAATATCTTGGGTTTACGAAGTTAACTTTAACACAGTGTTAAAGTTAACTTCGTAAACCCAAGATATTAGTATTTAATGTCACTGTTTGTCAACATCTTATGTCTTATTAGCTTTTTATCGTTACTCCACAACATTCAGGCATAAGATTGAGGTTCACATTTTCGCAACTACATACCCGAACCATTTATCACCCTCTCAAGTTATATCCGGAATCAGATCAATAGCTTTCTCTTTACTTTCATCTACTATCTTGGCATATATCTGAGTTGTTTGAATGTTAGTGTGTCCCAGGAGTTTGGACACGGTATAAAGATCAGCCCCAAGAGTAATCATCATCGTAGCATGAGTATGGCGTGCCGAATGAAATGTGATATGTTTTTGAATACCGGCTTTAGCAGCCCATCTTGGCAATATCTCATTGGTCCTTCCTAAACTGATCAGTCCTTTGAATACTTTCTCTGTATCCTGAGCCTTCCCACGGACCGGGAGTTGTTTTAAAGCTTCATTACTCAAAGGAAGCGAAAGGAGTTCCTGAGTTTTCTGCTGTGTCATATGCAGTTCTATTTTCCCTATCTTATTTTTTTTTAGATTTCCCCATGTAAGTGCCACTATATCACTATGTCTCAACCCACAAAAACAACTAAATAGAAAAGCCCTCTTCAAAGTCTTATTATGAAAATCCGTTTGCGATAATGTTTTAACTTCATCAATAGTTAAAAAGGCCCTTTCGGTTCTTTTACGTTTAGGTTTTTCCTCTTTTTTTATCTTATCCATCGGGTTTGAGATTATAATTTCATCAATTATGGCACTATTAAGGCAATAATGAAAAACTTTATAATAATATACCTGAGTATTGGCATTTATATGCTTTATACTTTTGCAATGCTTCTGAGTTGCAGTTTTCAAGTACTCAATAAAGCCGAGTATATACTTTTTATCTATCTGCCTAAGCTTAATACCTAATTTATCATAACGCTGGAGATGATATATCAAAGTATACATAGACACTTTTCTTGAAGTTTTTTCTATATCCCTGTCTGCCAAATACTTTATATAGTCTATCAGTGTTATATCCTTTTTCTCTTTTTGATGGTTAAAGCCATATATTCCATTCTGCAATTCTACAATTCTTTGAGCTTTCACCGCATTAGCAAGCTTCATAGTACTCTGATTTAAATCTTTGTCTTCCCGCGTATGCTCAGGTATTATATATAACTTTAAAAACTCATATTGTCTCTTTCCATCTATATATATATATAAATATATAGACTCACAACCATTCGACAGACACTTGGTTCTAATTCTAACCGGTTCTTTAATCCTTACTTCTTTTTTCATATTATTTGTTTGCATGTTATTAGTTATAAATATAGACATTATTCCGTTATAAGTAACAAACAGGTAACAAAAGTCTCAGAAAAAAGATTTCTAAAGAAAAATGATTAAACGATATCCGCCTACGAAACTCAAATAAATCTCTGTTTTCTAATCACTTATCAATTTCACAAAGATTCTTTATGAGTCTTAATTAAAGTAGCAGCTCGGTAACATATATACTTCATGAAAGTAAAGATCAATCAGAATCATAATAAACCAAGCAAAAGTGATATCTATATAAAATACTATATATCAATATTATACAATCAAACAGCAAGTAAATCCATATTACGTAAACCCATATATCGATTTCCCGAAAGAAAGCCATGTCGAATTATCGTTTTGAATAACAACGTTCCTCAGATTTCTCTTTATTATCAGCCATCTAAAAAAGACAGTACCATAGATATTAGCAAACAAGACTGGGAAGTCAGCTATAATCTTGGAAATAGCTGGAACAAAGTAAAAAGGAATAAAAAAAAGAATAGCTCTTTGTATAAAGTAGATATCACAATATATCCGGAATTATCACTAAAAAATCTGGTAATAACGCAAATCTATCAAGTACTTTTCAATTTATCACCCGCCATAGAAGTCTCTTTATGGAGAGGGATGAAATTCACCGCTCAAATGGTGATTCCGGTATACAATGACGGATATGCCAGCAGATACGATAAAGTGCATCCGGGTTTCCTTGAACTATCACAAACGGTTCGTTTACCTTATAACTTATGGGCAACACTGTCTGTAGGTAATTTTAATAATAGCCGATATGGCATTGATTTCAATCTGATTCATCATTTCAACGATGAACGTTTCAGCGTAGAAGGACGTATAGGATATACCGGAACCGGATATTGGGAAGGTTTTACTATGCACTACGGCACAAAGATGCGTACAACATGGTCATTGGGAGGAAGTTTCTATTGGCCCCGCTATAATGTAGAACTAAATGCAAGAGTGGAACAATATCTACTGCAAGAAAAGGCGGTCAGAGTAGAAGCAATCCGGCATTTTCGCTATGCCTCTATCGGCTTTTATGCCATGAAAGCCAAGAATGTAAAAGCCAATGGAGGTTTCCGTTTCCAGATAGCCTTACCTCCTTACCGATATAAACGTAAAGGATATATCCCCCGGATCACACCCTCCAACAATATGGGAATGTCCTATAATGCAGGAAATGAACAATATTACTATAAAACTTATCGGCCGGCACCCGATGACAACATAATGAAGAATAATAGTTTTAATCCATATTTTGTAAAATCTGAGTTATTAAATTTTTAATTTTATTGAGATGAAAATGAAAAGTAAATTTTTCGGTAGTAGCGCTAAATTAGCGTTAACCCTGTTAGCAATGTGCGGTATGTTCGCAAGTTGCTACGAAAAAGATGAGATTGATGTACCTAAAGTGACCGAGCCTACAGCAACAACATATCGAGTTGCAGGTATTGTTGCAGATGCTGAAAGCAATGCTGTGATGGATGGTGTAACGGTAACCAATGTTACAAACTCAAAGTCAATGACCACCGCCGCAGACGGTAAGTACGCTTTGGAAGCCAAAGTAGGAGAAACCAACGTAGTGACTTTTGCTAAGAGCGGCTACAAAACAGTGACAAGCTCTGTATTTGTTACCAAACAGGAAAATGGTTCTATCGTTGCCTATACGATTGATGCCAGAATGGAAAAAGGCAAAGAAACAAAACCGACAATGGATGTAGAATATCAGATTGAAGGTTCCGTATTTGATGCAGAAAGCGGTGAAGCCGTAACTATTAAAGCTGCAACCATTCCGGGAGTACTGACAGCAACTATCCAGAATGGTAACAAATTCACAATGTCTAACGTAAGTCTGGGTCAGCATACAATCTATATTACTGCTGACGGATACAAACCGACTACTGCCAATGTTGCCATCAGTGAAGTAACAGGTCCGGAAGGCGAAGGCATTTTCATTGCAAAAACTCCGGTAACCGTTTCTATGCAGAAAAACGAAGTAGAGATTGCTCCTAAATATTATCTGTCAGGAAACATCTATAATCAAGATGGTGGTATGGTAACCAAGGCTGAAGTTACACTAAACCTTTCAGGATATGAAACTGTCGCAACTGCTTCCAACGGTTTTTATAAGTTCGAAATTCCAGCCGACAAGATAAAGGGGCTGACTAAAGCAACTGTAACAATCCGCCACAATAGCTATAAAATTTATGTATATACCGCATTTATAGCACCGGAAGGTAATGGTCAGGTATCTAACACCGTAGTCAACGTTACACTGATTCTGAAACCTGACACAGAAAAACCTGCTGATGACGATAATGTATTTATCGGCGGTAATGTAGAAATTGAAATTCCAACAGAAAATGCTGTAGAAGCTGCTCCGGAAAAAGCAGAAGGTGAAAAAGTACCGAGCAAGTCTGCAGTAGAAGAATCAATCAACAAGGTATTGGAAGCTGCAGGATCGGATATCAAGATAACTCCGGCACAAGCAGAGCAAGTGGTTAACACCATGGAGAAATACATCGCTAACGGAACTTTGACAGAAATCGATAAAGTAGCAGTTCTTCCGATCGAAAAAGAAACTACTTTCAAACTGGAATCTAAAGTGATCGATACCAATAACGACAAAGAAGAAACAGTTACTGACGAAATTGTTCTTCCGGCCAACACAGTGGTTATCTTCACAAGCGGCGTGGCAAGTACTCTGAACATCAGCCGCACCGACGAAGGTAAGGAAGGTGCTTCTATCCGCGAATATGACGGTACTCCTACCGGTACTATCTTCGTTACTCCGATGGAAGTGAAGTTCACACCTGCAGTTGTTGTTGCTCAGGGAGAAACTCCTGAAGTTGCACTGGCTACTCTCTACTTCAACGAAAAGACCAGCACTTGGGAAGCTGAAGAAAACTACGCAACTTATCAGAATGGTGTATTTGTAGGCAATGTCCACCACTTCTCTAAGTTTAAATTCGGTTTTGAAGAAGCTGACAGCCAAGCTGATGCAGAAGCTGCATTAGACACTATGAATTTTGATAAGGCATGCTACACTGAAGGTGAAACAGCTAAAGTAAAAATGGAAATCAACTGGAAGGGTGGCATCAAGTGCGAAAACGGTGCTTCTGTAGAAGAAATCGTTAAGAAAGCTCATTCTTCTTTGACCTCAACCACCATCAAGATGGTTGCTGCTGCTTTGGAAGAAGCTATTAAAGATGACAACGCTAATGTTACTCCGGGAGCAGCCTTTACAGATAAAAAATTCACATACGAACTGGAAGTGCCTGCTTACACACAGTTGACCGGTTTCAAGGTAACAAGAAACGTTATCAAAACGACTTATACATTACCGTTTGCCGTTTACAACAAAGCGACCAAAGCTATTGAAAAGAAAACAGCTACAGTTACAATCAGCAAGGTTTCTTCAGTAGTAGTGGAAACTATAGAAGCAATCGGTCACGGACATGGTCACGGACACGGTGATGATCTGAATGCCGGTGGTGGTATCATCATCTCTGAATAATCGAGAAAATAAATGTAGTAATTGAAATCATTGAACCGAAAGCGTAGAGAATGTATACAATAAATTTAAAACGAATCTTCATCGTATCGCTATTTATAGCTATACCCTTTATGCTTTCGGCTCAATTGACCTACGGTACTACGGGATTACTGCATGCCCCTTCGGCAAAGATGCAAAAGGATAAAACAGTGATGCTGGGTGCTAACTTTATGAATAAGGAGATAACTCCTCCGACGTGGTATTATCATACGTACAATTACTACCTGAATGTAACCATTCTACCTTGGATGGAAGTGGCATATACTTGTACTTTGTTCAAGGCAGAAGCTCTTGGATTAAAGCCTTATGGTTACTCAGGGTTCACCAATCAGGACCGGTATTTTTCTCTCAGATTACGAGCATTGAAAGAGGGACAGTTCTGGAAATACATGCCCGCTGTGGTAATAGGAACCTCCGATCCTTTTACCTCGTCCGGTGACGGAGTTGTCGCCCCGACCGAAGGTAACGGATATTTCAGCCGTTTCTATGTCGCAGCCACCAAACATATCCGATTGGGATCAGAGACAATAGGAGTACACCTCTCCTACCTTTATAACAAACGGATAGAATACAAACTGAATGGGATCGCGGCAGGTATCAGCTACAATCCGTCTTTCCATCCGCAATTGAGATTGATTGCCGAATATGATTCGAAAGATTTTGCGTTAGGTGCCACCTATTTGCTTTTCAACCATCTACACGCACAAGTGGAATTACAAAAGATGAAGTACGTTACGGGAGGATTGACACTCCAGTTCCGCTTGTCCGGGAAAAATGGAATAAAAAAGCAAAAACGAAACAAAGAGTTAAAATAAAAAATGAAATAACATGAAAAGTAGAATAGCAATATTGTCTTTACTGTTGACAGGCGCAGCCATCTCCGCCTCAGCCCAGACCAAAGAGCATTATTATAGCGAGAAAGCTAAAGATAATATCTTTATCAGTGTGGGTGTGGGAGCACAGGGATGTGTAAACCCTGACAACTTTGATTATGGCTTCGGACATGCCATAACTCCGCTGATCCATGCATCAGTCGGTAAACTGTTCAACCCTATCTGGGGTATCCGCGGTCAGGTAGCCGGATGCTGGAGCACATTATACTCCGAATACGGTATGCCGGAAGGAGAATATAACAAAATGAAGAATAAAAAGTACTTCACTTTGCGTGCCGACGGATTGTTCAATTTGTCAAATGCCATCGGAGGCTACAACCCCGACCGTTTGTTCACCGTATCAGTGTTTGCCGGTCCGGGACTTACGTTTGCCAAGGCTTATGGCAACCAGGATAAACTGGATGCACTGATTAATGGTTCTGTTGGTCTGATGGGACAATTTAACATCAACAAATACCTGGACATTAATGTAGAGGCAAGAGGAGAAGTTTCCCCTTCCGTATTCGGACGCTATAGCTCAGCTCATACGGATGGCGCTGTTTCTCTGACAGCAGGTGTTACTTACACATTCGGAGGTAAGAGATTCGTATCTTGTGGTGCCCAGGTAGACCAAAGTGCTATTAACGAAGAGTTGAATCGTTACAGAAGTGAATTGTCAAAAGCTCAGTCTGACTTGGCTGATGCTAAGAACGCACTGGCTAACGTGAAACCTGTAACAAAAGAAGTTGTGAAGGAAGTTGAAGTAGCCGGTCCTCGTGCTGTTTTCTTCCAGATTGGCAAATCTAAAATCGATGACTACGGCATGGTTAACATCCGGTTGGCAGCTAAGATCCTGAAGGCTAATCCGGATAAGAAATACAAAGTGGCAGGCTATGCAGATGAAGCTACCGGTAGTGCAAAGTGGAACCAGAAACTATCTGAAGCACGTGCCCAAGCTGTATATGACGCTCTTATCAAAGAAGGCGTAAGCAAAGATCAACTGGAACTCATCGGTTTCGGTGGAACTGCCAACATGTTTGGCAAGAACTTCCTGAACCGTGTTGTAATTTTAGAATAATAGGGTTTCGATTTCCTAATAGAGCGGGAAACAAATTGCTCTATACTTTGAAAAGGTACGTCGCTGAGACGTACCTTTTTTCTTGCCTTGTCAAGCCATGACTCCCCGCTCCGGAATATTTTCTTCCAATGTAAACTAACAAAAAAAGATGTGTCCATTATTCATGAACACATCTTCGCTTATCCTTTTCGTCTGACAGAGTCCTAATATACTAACTTCACATTGTCAATATAGAGCGAGTTTCCAGGCGATCCGATATATGCACCACCATGACTGGACGTAAACTGGAGTACCATATGTGTCGGTACATCGTCAGCTTCTCCCCATGCCACTTCATGGATTGGGACACTCTCCCCCTTACTGTTCACCGTAAAATACTCAGAAGCCTGAAGACGCATCATATGAGCCTTATATGCCGGATCATTAGTTATATCGCCATACATAATATTGTAAGTGGCACCATTTTTCCAATCAGTCGAATGATAATAATAGTTCACCATTGTCCCGATACGTTTGGCATATACATTCCCTTTGGCATCTTCCCAACGTTTCTGCAACAACAAAATAACAGCAGGGAAATCCTTGCCCGGCACGTCTGTTATCTTACTGAATCCCGTTGCCCGTATGCGGTTTTCACGATCGGACATTTTCACTTTATAGTCAAACTGGATAGCTGACGGACGTTCGGTAAACGGCACTCCCATCTGTAACATTTTATTAGGATTCTTAGTGCTTTTAATCGGTTCATGTACTGTCCCCAGAAACATAGATCCTGCCGCCAGAACTGTGATATCTACAATTCCGAGCACTTTCACACTCTCCATACGGGTATCCAGACGTGCACAAAAGCCATCTCCTCTTGCTTCAGGAAACACCGAAGTATTGGTCTTCGTAATCCCTGACACGCGTGCCATAACGTTAGAAGTAGCCCATGGAGACCCTCCTTTATTCGTATAAGGTTTCGCACCTACAATGGTTTCCGTAGGTCCAATGGCATATACTTTTTTGGTATTTCCACCAATAATACCCGATTCTTTTATCTCACGTGTCACCCACTGATCCATATTCCCAAAAGAGAACATCTCCACCTTCTGCTGCGCCACAGCAGGAGCAGAACACAAAGTTACCAGACCTGCCACCCATAAGCGATATGTCTTCTGAATCATCTTTCCTCCTTTCTTTTATAAACTATAATCCCATTGCTTCAGTGCAAAATCCCAATGATCCTGCACCAGCTGAACAGTACGGTCATCATACTTATATTTGTTTTTCTTATATCCTTTTTTACCTCCCACATACTTTTCTATTGCACCACGTGCTTCGGAGAATCCGGGAATATCCAAAGCATGGTAAATATTCTCAGTCATTCCCATAGCGTCTGCCTCAAAATCCTCAAATTTCACTTCCATCAGGTTTCCCTTGGGAATGAACTGCTTATCAGCTTCATATTTATGGTACAATTTAGCATAAATGGAAAGAATATTGTCCTCCAACTCGGCGGGAGTAATATCCTGTAATTTCAATGGCTGAATCGTATTGGTAAAGAAACTCCGTGTAGATTCAAATACTGTATACGGATTGCGCATCAGATAAACAAACTTCGCATTGGGGAACATTTTTACCAGCTCCTTCACCCGTCCTGTATGAGGGGGATTCTTACTGAGAAACTGGGTACCTTGCGTATTCCATAAAGAAATCTTGATCAACTTGGTAAATGTCTCCTCAAAAACCTTCAATTCAGCTTCGCTGATATCATCAAAAAGCAAATATTTATCAGCATATTCTTGCTGGTATTTGGGTAGGAACCAGAAATTATAGTAGGTATAAGGCATCATATTGGCAAGTGCGAACTCTTCTTCCTGCGGTAAATCGACGGCCAGTTCCATATTATCCGTCGGACGCTTATCCGGCATAAGCCAACTCATATTTTTCTTGAAGAACGGCTGGCCCCACATCATTAAATGTGGAAATACGGTTTGATAAGTCGTGTTATAGCCGAAATGTGTATCGCATGAAAAAACATTGTGCACAAAAGTAGTTCCACTACGCCAGTGACCAAGAATAAAAACCGGATCATGCTCTAATGGTTTATCTGCCAGTATCTTCTCATAACGCTTATCCTGAAGAGGAGCCAAAGTAGACAGTAAACGGCAAACAGCCTTTGTCAGACGATATTTACCTTTATAGGGCGCATCGACCTCCCTTCCTCCCGTAATAGCTTTAAATGTTTGCCAGTCTGCACCCACCAGAGTATTTATAGGAAGTTTATTAAATTCAAGTAATCCCATAATAATGTGTTAGTTGTTAATGTGTCAACAGGCCGTAACCAGCCCGTCGGCACATCGAATCATTATTTACTTTTCTATTCTGACTTCGAAACCTTGTTCACTCAACGATTTCACAGCCTTTTCAATCGCTTCATAATGCTCAGTCGTTATGCCCAGTTTTGGCAGGTTCAGAACCGGAAGATCATCAGAAGCATTCATGTCTTTCCTTTCAACCCGATCGATAATCATCCCCACAGCACTGGTATTATTGGTAATCGGATCAATCAGAATGAACGAGCCACACGATTTATTCTTCTGATACGGATCAAAGAACAACTCTTTGGCTGTAGTAAACACCACACGTGCTATTTCGTTCAAAGAAAGGAAAGGGACAGATGAATGTTCCATCGTATTGACATCCACTTTATACTTAATGCTATCAATACGGGTACGGCTAACGTTCGTTGTCTGTTTGATAAAAAACGATTTGTTGACATCCATCGGTTCTTCATCCATCCACACCAACATCGCTTCAAAATTACGGTCTACAATAGGCAGGTTGTCCGGATGAACCAACATTTCTCCTCTCGATACATCTATTTCATCTTCAAGTGTCAGTGTAACCGACTGTGGAGGAAAAGCATACTCCTGTTCACCATCAAAAGTAACAATACTCTTAACATGAGATACCTTACCGGAAGGCAAAGCCATCACTTTATCCCCTTTACGTATGACACCGGATGCCACCTTACCGCAAAATCCGCGGAAGTCAAGATTCGGACGAAGTACATATTGTACGGGAAAGCGGAAATCATCAAAATTATTATCACTGTCGATATGCACCGTTTCCAGAAAATCGAGTAAGGAGAGTCCTTCGTACCACGGAGTTCTTTCCGACCTATCCACCACATTATCTCCATCGAGTGCCGAAAGAGGAATACAGGTTACGTCAGGAATCCCCAGAGGAGCTACAAACTTTTTATACTCTGTTACTATTTCGTTGAAACGCTCTTCCGAAAAATCGACCAAGTCCATCTTATTGACTGCCAACACCACATGCTTGATTCCCAACAAAGAAACCAGGAAGGTATGACGTCTTGTCTGAGTGATCACTCCCATGCGGGCATCTACCAGAATAATAGCCAGATTGGCCGTAGAACCACCGGTTATCATATTACGGGTATACTGTTCGTGCCCCGGAGTGTCAGCAATGATAAATTTGCGGTTATTGGTAGAGAAGTAACGATAGGCCACATCAATCGTAATGCCTTGTTCGCGTTCGGCCTTCAGCCCATCCAGCAACAGAGCATAATCAATGTGTTCTCCTGCATTACCCAACCGTTTACTATCGCGTTCCAGCGCATCGAGCTGGTCTTCATACAATTTCTTGCTATCGAACAGCAGACGCCCGATCAATGTAGACTTTCCATCGTCTACCGAACCTGCCGTCAACAGACGCAGCAAATCTTTCTGTTCGTCTTTATCCAGAAATGCTTTTATATCTAATTTATCTGCCATAGTTGTAATATTTAAAAATATCCTTCGCGTTTCTTCTGTTCCATGCTACCTTCCTGGTCGAAATCAATAACGCGGGTTGTACGTTCGCTCTTGGTAGTAGTCATCATCTCTTCCACAATCTTCTCAATGGTGTCGGCTTCGCTCTCGACAGCACCTGTCAACGGCCAGCACCCCAACGTACGGAAACGTACCATTTTCATCTCAATCTGATCACGATATTTCTCCGGCAGACGCTCATCATCAGCCATAATCAGATTTCCGTCCATCTGCACCACAGGACGCTCCTTGGCATAATACAATGGTACAATCGGAATATTCTCCAAGCGAATGTATTGCCAGATATCCAGCTCGGTCCAGTTGCTCAACGGAAACACACGTATGCTTTCACCTTTATGTACGCGAGCATTGTAAATATCCCACAATTCCGGACGCTGGTTTTTAGGATCCCATTGATGAAACTTATCACGAAAAGAGAATATGCGCTCTTTGGCACGTGATTTTTCTTCATCACGGCGGGCACCGCCAAATGCGGCATCAAATTTATATTTATCGAGTGCACGCAATAAAGCTTGTGTTTTCATCAGGTCGGTATGTACCTTACTTCCATGTGTAAACGGTCCTACTCCCGCATGAAAAGCTTCCATATTGCTTTCCACAATCAGATTCCAACCATACTTTTTAGCATATTCATCACGGAACTGAATCATTTCCTTAAATTTCCATTTAGAATCGATGTGCATTAAAGGAAACGGCACCTTGCCCGGATAGAAAGCTTTCTCGGCGAGGCGTACCATGACCGAAGAATCCTTTCCGATGCTATACAGCATAACCGGATTCTCAAACTCCGCCGCCACTTCGCGGATTATGTGAATGGACTCGGCTTCGAGTTCCTTTAAGTGGCTTAATTTATATTCCTCTTTCATTGTTATGATTATTTCTTCATCTATATTCTATTCATGTCTGCTCACACGGGGCAATACAATGTCCAACAGACGCTTGACTGACTCTTCAAGTGAAAGTGTTGAAGTATCAAGTGACAAGGCCGGATGCTCCGGAGCCTCAAATGGAGCGGATATCCCGGTAAAGTTTTTTATTTCTCCCCTGCGGGCCTTGGCATACAACCCCTTCACATCGCGTTTCTCACATTCGGCAAGCGGAGTGCTGACAAATACTTCTAAAAAATCATCTTGCCCGATAATGCGGGCTGCCATCTCGCGGATATCATTATTAGGACTGATAAAAGCAGCAATCGTAATAATACCGGTATCAATAAAAAGTTTGGAAACCTCAGCTATACGACGAATATTTTCCACCCTGTCGGCTTCAGAAAAGCCTAAATTATTGTTTATCCCCGTACGGATGTTATCTCCGTCCAAGATACGGCACAACAATCCACGTTTATGCAATTCGCGTTCCAAAGCAATTGCAATCGTACTTTTGCCCGATCCGCTCAGACCGGTAAACCAAATCATCACGCCATGCTGCCTCAGGAGTCCTTCTTTATCCTGCCGGGTCAGCATCCGGTCGAATATTGGATATATGTTATTATTTTCTTCCATTATAATATGTTAGATGTTGTTTCAGTCATTAAAACGGCCAGATTAAAGGAATCAGGAAAATAGAAATCAGGAATGTTATAAGATTTAAAGGTAATCCGATACGGACAAAATCCATAAACTTATAGTTACCGATACCTTGTACGATCAGGTTAGTCTGATAACCAATCGGTGTAGAGAAACTGGCCGATGCAGCCATACAAATGACCACAAAGAACGGCATCGGATCGACTCCCAACTGGGTTGAAAGCGACAAAGCCAACGGAAAAGCCAACGCAGCGGCCGCATTGTTTGTAATCAGTTCCGTAAACAGATTGGTAATAATAAATAGAACCGCCAGCAATACATGGGGACCGTAATCATCGCTCATGCCGATTATGAACTCTGCCACCTTATCGGCCACTCCCGAGTTCACCATTGCCTTACTGATGGCAAAAGCACAAGCAATCGTTATCAAAATGTCCCACGAAATATATTTAGTGTACTTGCGTGCCGGGAAGATTTTAGTCCAGGCCATGATAATAGTAGTAACGGAAACAAAGAAAAACATATCCAGTTTCATGTCCGGAAACATTTCCTTCACTATTGGAAGTTCTCCGACAGTAGCACCTGCTATCATCAGAATCAACAGAATCAATGCAAACCAGCGTTTCCCTTTTCCCGGTACAGGTTCGTTATCATTGCCGTTGGCCAACAACACAAACACAGAAGATTCTCCCCAAGTAGGAATAAATGTATCATCTGCCATCACTACCAATGTATCACCTTCACGCAAAACAACCTCTTCCAGGTTATTGACGAACCGCTGTCCGTTGCGTTTCTTGATTTCTTTGACCTCAGCACCATAATGACGCTTGAAATTAAACTCACCCAACGTTTTATTAATACCCGGAAAACGGGCACCAAGCACAGCTTCCACCCGGTGGAGTTTATCTCCTTCTTCTATCTCCTCATCAGGTACGGCCGTATCGGGACGTGCATCAGGGAGCAACTTTTTAGAAAAAGCAAACAGATAAATGATGCCGGCAATTGCAATAAAGATCCCCACTTTACCCAATTCAAACATCGTAAATCCTTCATGTCCGGATTCCAGTATCATTCCGTGCACAACCAAGTTGGTAGACGTACCGATCAAAGTACAAATACCTCCCAATATAGTCACATACGAAAGAGGAATTAAGAATTTGGTAGCAGGTAAGTGGACGGTACGCGCCCATCGTTTAATGATTGGAGCAAAAATAACAACAACCGGAGTATTATTCAAAAAAGCCGAAATAAAGGCAACGGAAGGTAATAAACGCAATTGTGCCCTGAATACCGTCGTTCGCTTCTGAGGAAGCAACTTTTTAATGACCTGCCCCAACGCTCCCGACTGGCGGATACCCTCGCTTACCAAAAAAAGCAGGGCTACGGTTATCATCCCTTTATTACTGAATCCCTCGAGCATCTCCTTCGGAGTCAAAATACCTGCACAGAGAAACAACACCACTACTGAAAAAAGTATCATGCCGGGACGCATCTTGTCCAGAATCAAAGCAATAACCATCCCCAATAAGGATAATAACACAAACGCAATTTCAAATGTCATAAACGCAAACAATTAGTGGTTTATCTTCTCTTCTCAACAATAAACCAAGGATTCAGCAAATTTTCTTTATTATACTGCAAGGGAACATCTTTTTTATCCGCCTGATAAACCTCCATTCCCGCAGCACGTGCTATAGCATGTCCGGCAGCAGTATCCCACTCCATAGTAGGAGCAAAACGAGGATAAACATCCGCTTTACCTTCAGCAACCAAACATATTTTAATAGAACTGCCACTGGATATCAACTCCACATCGCCGTGTTTCTGCTTCAATGCCTCAATGTATGTCTCTGTCTCCGGAGTCAGATGTGAACGGGAAGCAACAACCACAAATTGATTTTGCCGACCGCCCTGCGGTAGCCGTACGGAAGCGGCAATCAATTTATCAAGTGTGGCATTATCCTCTAAAGCTGTAATATCCGACAATTTATAAGCACCGATCTCTTCACCGGCAAAATAGAGTTCTTTTTTCACCGGCAGATAAATAACTCCGATAATAGGAACCCCCGCTTTCACCAAAGCTATGTTCACTGTAAATTCACCGTTTCGCTTGATAAATTCTTTCGTACCATCCAAAGGATCGACAATCCACAACATTTCCCACTTACGACGGGTATCATAATCCAAATGTCTCCCTTCTTCGCTCAGAACAGGAAAAGGAGTTTCATTCAAAATAGTGGAAATTATTATATGTGCTTTCCGGTCAGCAATGGTCAAAGGAGAATTGTCAGCTTTCCGCTCTATTTCGAAGTCCGAAGCCGGATCGGTATAAATAGACAATATCTCCTCTCCTGCTTTCAGGGCTGCATCAACAGCAATAAATAAGTATTTATGTTCCATTTTATTACGCAATTAAAACCTTGTTTCCGACAAGGCGTAAAATCCCCAGGTAAATAGAGACACAAAAGTAAAAACTTTATCTCTTTAAAAAGTTTTTAAATAGCTAATTATAACTTCTTTTAGTAGAAACCGGCAAAACCCTAAAAAACCTTTCATATCAAAAAAACTATTCAGCTATACCTCCAATTTTTTATATGACACAGACAGTGCTAAAAAGAAGCTTCAAAGATAAAACATACGCTCCAAACAACTTCTCTGACGGAGCGTACAAATTAACATTGTTAATTCCTCTTTTGTATCATTTGCTTTCCATTCACAAACATCAAACCTTTTGCATTAAAAAGACTTGATATTTACCCACAAAAGACTTGGTTTAACACAATGTTAAACCAAGTCTTTTCCAAGCTTAGAACAAGCACTGCCATATCACTGGTTATAAGCAAAATAGTACAATACAGCCTTCTTTATCTAAAGAATCTTTATCTTATAGTTTCGGAAAAGATAATTGCTATTTAAGCAAGTAGCAACTCTCCCATCTGAATATATGAAAATAACGAACGGTAATTATACAGCTTAAAAGATGATTTATATAAAGAGTTTGTAAGCCTCTTGCGAGTATTAGACTTTTTTAATAACTTCACGCCGTACTCCGCGAGGATTATGAAACCAACCTATTAAGATTTAAAATCAAAAAAAAGAAAACACCAATAACTGATTATCAAAACCTACCACAATGAAGAAAAGTATTATTCTGCTATTTATTAGCCTACTTTTATCCCCGCTATGCATTAAAGCGCATCAGCCAGAATTCTCCACCGCCGGATTTTTCCGACTGGCTGATTCCGGTCGGGAGGTCTATTCCATGAATCCTGCATGGCGCTTTTATAAAGGAAATTGCGTTGGCGCCGAAGCTGTTAACTTCAACGATCGATCATGGGAGGTAGTTTCCTTGCCCCATGGCATCGAATACTTGCCTACTGAAGCCAGCGGCTGTGTTAATTACCAAGGTGAAGTATGGTATCGCAAACATTTTACACCGGATGCAACCTTGAAAGGCAAGAAATTATTTCTGCACTTTGAAGCCATTATGGGTAAAAGTAAAATATATGTAAACGGTAAACTACTATCCGAACACTTTGGAGGTTATCTACCTGCAGTTGTCGATGTGACAGATGCCCTGGAATTTGGCAAAGACAATCTGATTGCCGTATGGGCCGACAATAGCAATGACCCTAATTATCCCCCCGGAAAACAACAGGAAGTGCTGGACTTCACTTATTTCGGAGGAATATACCGGGACTGCTGGCTGGTGGCACATAATCAGATATTCATTACCGATCCGAATTATGAAAACGAAGAAGCAGGCGGAGGATTATTCGTCGCTTATGACAATGTATCGGATCTCTCGGCCGAAGTATTGCTCAAAATACAGATTCGGAACTCCGGAAAAAAAGCTTTTAAAGGAGTCGTCGAATACGAGCTTCAACAACCGGACGGACAACAAATAGCTTTTCTGAATTCCGTCATTCGTGTCAAATCCGGTAAGGCAGCCAGTTCATCTGATAAGCTGACGGTAAAAAATCCAATGTTGTGGAGCCCGGAGACACCTACACTATACAATCTGATTGTCCGCGTTCGTGACGAACAGGGCAACGTAATAGACGGATACCGCCGCCGAATCGGGATCCGCAGCATCGAATTCAAGGGAGAAGCCGGATTCTGGCTGAACGGAAGGCCTTATGAAACACCATTGATAGGAGCTAACCGCCATCAGGACTTCGCGATAGTGGGCAATGCAGTGCCAAACAGCATTCACTGGCGCGATGCCAAAAAGCTGAGAGATGCAGGGATGAAAGTAATTCGTAATGCACATTGCCCGCAAGACCCGGCTTTCATGGACGCTTGCGATGAACTTGGACTGTTTGTAATTGTCAATACACCGGGTTGGCAATTCTGGAACGATGCCCCTGTCTTTGCGCAACGGGTATACAGTGACATCCGGAATATGGTTCGACGGGACCGTAACCATCCCTGCGTATGGATGTGGGAACCAATCCTGAACGAAACCTGGTACCCGGCCGACTTTGCCCAGAATGCACATGATATAGTAAAAGCAGAGTATCCGTATCCATATTGTTACAGCGGATGTGATAGTGAAGCCAAAGGAAAAGAGCATTTCCAAATACTTTTCACCCATCCGCTCAATGGAGGCGGAGGAGCCTACTCAACCAACCATATCAAGAAACAGATCACTTACTTCACACGTGAATGGGGTGATAATGTAGATGACTGGAATTCTCACAACTCTCCCAGCCGGGTGGCACGCAACTGGGGTGAACAAGCCATGCTTATACAAGCGCAACATTATGCTTGCCCACCTTATAAATATACCAGCTATGATGCCTTATACCGCACTCCCCGACAACATGTAGGAGGCTGTTTATGGCATTCGTTCGACCATCAACGCGGTTATCACCCCGATCCGTTCTACGGAGGTGTGATGGATGTATTCCGACAACCCAAGTATTCTTACTATATGTTTATGTCCCAACGATCTCCCCGGAAAGAGAAGCGTCTTTTCAAGACAGGTCCGATGGTTTATATCGCCCATGAAATGACCCCGTTCTCCGGTAAAGATGTCACAGTCTATTCTAACTGCGACGAAGTGAGACTTACTTATCTCAAAGGTGGAAAAACACAAACCTATGTCCGCACCCCGGAGAAAGAAGGGATGCCTTACCCCATCATTACTTTCAAAGACGCATACGACTTTATGCAAGACAAAGCATTGTCACGCCAGGGCAAACAGGCCGACGTATACTTATTGGCAGAAGGGCTGATAGACGGCAAAGTAGTAGCTACGCATAAAGTTTATCCGGCACGACGACCGGAAAAACTACTCTTATGGATAGATAATGAAGGAGTAGATCTGAAGGCAGATGGTTCTGACTTTATCACTGTTATAGCTGCCGTTGCCGACAAGAATGGTAATATCAAACGTTTGAATAACTATACCATCAAATTCCAGGTAGAAGGTGAAGGACGTATCTTAGGCGGCGCAAATAACTTGGCTAACCCGGCATCTGTTCGTTGGGGAACGGCTCCGGTACTGATTCAATCTACTTTAAAACCCGGCAAAATCAAAATCACGGCCAGTGTTTTATTCGAAGGGTCACAAATGCCAAGTAGTGCCGTATTAGAATTAGAAAGTAAACCGGGAACCTTCCCTCAAATTTACAGTCAGGAAGAATCTGCATTTATTCCGACCTTTACCGGACAAGGAACAAACAGTCTAACTCTAAAGTCAGAAACACAACTGGAAAAAGAAAGATTGCAGAAAGCTAAGAATGCCGAAAAACTGAAAGAAGTAGAACAGCAACAGGAGGAGTTCGGCGAAAAGAAATAATCACATCACTATTTGAAAAAGGCAGTAACTTCACAGTTACTGCCTTTATCCGGGAGCAAACATCTGTTGCTCCCGAAATTACCAAAAAGAATTTCTTTATTAATAGATTCTATATAACAACCAGGCACCCTGGAAGTCTTTTCTATTAGGATATTTAGCCTTGAAAGCATCACGTGCCTGTGCAGCAGAAGCTCTATCGGCAAATGTATTTACAATCACACGATACATGGCTGTTTCAGCATTAAAAGCAATAGTTGCATTATAACCTTCTTTATCCAAAAAATCTTTCAGACCTTCTGCATTTGCTTTCAAACCAAAACTACCGCATACTACGCTATAATCTTTCAATCCATCGGCACCTGAAACCACTGTTACCTTTTCCTGACGAACGCCTGCAGCATTATCAACAGCTTTTTTAGTTTCTACCGGAGCAGTAACCACCGGAGTGACCTCTACGGGAGCTTCTACCTGCGGTTCAGCCAATTCCTGTTGTTTAGCTTTCTCGTACGCCTTTTTATAAGCGCTTTCGCTGGATTTACATGAAGCAAATGCCAAGGCAACGCATACGCCCATCCCTAATACTACTAATTTTTTCATAATCTATACACATTTAGTTAATAATTTCGTATCCACTGTTTGAAGGGGACAAAATAATAGAATTTTTATCACCCCACAAAACAATCTTCCTAAAAAACACCTTTTCAGAAATCTCAGCAATCCTTTTTCCTATAAGAAATCGTACCGGTGGCCTGATAAGTGGGCATCACCAATACCTCGGCTATCTGTATATGCTCGGGGGCAGAAGCAGCATAATAAACGGTTTCAGCAATGTCATCTCCGGTCAGCGGACGAATGCCCTTATAAAAAGCATCGGCAGCATCTTTATCTCCACGATAACGGACGACCGTAAAATTAGTTTCCACCATTCCCGGTTTTATATTCGTAACCCGCAGGGGAGTATCTACCAAATCGATCCGCAGACCGTCCGAAAGTGCTTTGACGGCAGCCTTAGTAGCGCAATACACACTTCCACCGGGATAGGCTGCATCACCGGCTATCGAACCGATATTAATAATATGCCCGCGGCTACGCTCCACCATTCCGGGAACCACCATACGCGTGATAGCCAACAATGCCTTAATATTGGTATCAATCATAATATCCCATTCGTCCAAATTTCCTTCAAACTCTTTGTCCACTCCAATCACAAGACCGGCGTTATTCACCAACACATCGATATTTTTCCACTCTTCCGGTAAAGAGGCCAATGCTGCGGAAGCCGCTTTGCGGTCACGTACATCAAACGGCAACAAACAGACACGCACCCCATATTTAGTTTCCAGTTCCTTTTTCAGTTCTTCCAGCTTTGCCACATTACGGGCATTCAAGATCAAGTCCGAACCCTGTGAAGCAAACTTACGTGCACAGCCTTCACCAATACCGCTGCTTGCTCCTGTTATAAAAACGATTTTACCTTTCATTTCTCATATATTAATTTAGATTTCCCATATAATGAGACACAAAAGTACGCTTAAACCTCCGATGATATGCTCTACACCTTAGTTAAATAAGATTAAAGCATTACAGAAAAAAGGATTTACGTCTTACTATTGACCTATCTTTGTGCTATATAACATAACAGAGCCGAGAGGCTCATTCAATTATTGTACATGACATTTGAAAATTTGAATTTGATAGAGCCTATTTTAAAGGCTTTAAGACAAGAGGGTTACACCTCTCCCACCCCGATACAAGAACAGTCAATCCCCATTTTACTTCAAGGAAAAGATCTATTAGGTTGCGCTCAGACAGGCACCGGTAAAACGGCGGCTTTTTCTATCCCTATCTTGCAAAAATTGTATAAAACGGACCATCGCAAAGGGATCAAAGCATTAGTGCTGACACCAACCCGGGAACTTGCGATACAGATTGGTGAAAGTTTTGAAGCATATGGCCGTTACACCGGTCTGAAACATGCCGTTATTTTCGGCGGAGTAGGACAGAAACCACAGACCGACGCTTTACGGGGGGGGATACAGATATTGGTTGCAACTCCGGGCAGATTATTGGATTTGATATCACAAGGATTCGTTTCCTTGAATTCACTTGACTTTTTTGTTTTGGACGAAGCAGACCGAATGCTCGACATGGGATTTATCCATGATATCAAACGCATTCTGAAACTGCTTCCGACGAAAAGACAGACTCTGTTCTTCTCGGCTACCATGCCACCGGAAATAGAGACACTGGCAAACTCGATGTTGACAAAACCGGAAAAAGTGGAGGTAACCCCGGCTTCTTCGACTGTGGATATCATCTCTCAACAAGTTTATTTTGTCGAGAAAAAAGAAAAAAAAGACCTGCTGATTCACTTGCTGAAAGACGCCTCTATCGAGTCGGTACTTATTTTCACACGCACCAAATACGGAGCTGATAAACTGGCACGTATATTGACCAAAGCCGGCATCGGCGCAGAAGCGATTCACGGCAACAAAACCCAGAATGCCCGCCAACGGGCCTTGACCAACTTCAAGAATCACACCCTACGCGCCTTGATAGCAACCGATATCGCCGCACGAGGCATCGACGTAGATCAGCTATCGCACGTGATCAATTATGAGTTACCCAATGTACCGGAAACTTATGTGCATCGCATCGGACGGACAGGACGTGCCGGACATGAAGGTGTAGCCATCTCTTTCTGCGAATCAGAAGAACTTCCCTACCTGAAAGACATTCAAAAACTGATAGGGAAAAACATTCCTGTAGTGAAAGAACATCCGTTTGTCACTGCCGAAGGCGCCAAAGCTCAGGAAGAAAAACAAGAAGAGATTAAGGTCAAAGCAAAAGCCAACAAAGTATACCGTGGAAGCCGGGCGAACGGTGACTTCTGGAGACGAAAAAAACAAAAGCCCAATCAGCCTTCTTCTAATAAGCAAGAAAGAAGGAAATAATCCGTTGCAGGCAGGGTAGATGTGATTTCATTTCAGATCATTGAAGATATATAAGTCAAGTTAATGATAAAAATAGTCAGAAAGCATCATATATACAGAGACATGGTATAAGAAAAAATTTCGAAAACTTATAGATCCATATAAAGGTATGAAGCAACTGTTCCCATTCCGGAACAGTTGCTTTATTGATTAAATATATCACCGATATGAATATTCCCAGATAGAGTTGAGTAAAGAGAGAACAATTGACCTAAAAAAATGAATATTTAACAAAGTATGTACCAAAGCAGTTTCATGCAAACATAAAGAGGAGAAATTTTCGCGTTTTAGAAGCCTCAGATTTAAACAGAGTATTATTTTCTAAAAAAATCAAGGCAAACAGAACAAGTTTTCAATAAAAATGTTAGCTTTGTAATATGATCATTTAAAAACAAAAGATTATGAAAGGACTTAATGTATTAGCAGCTTTTCTGGGCGGTGCAGCCGTTGGTGCAGCCCTGGGTATTTTATTCGCTCCTGAAAAAGGAGAAGATACTCGTCACAAAATCGCAGAGATTCTTCGCAAGAAAGGTATTAAGCTGAATCGTAACGAAATGGAAAACCTCGTTGATGAAATTGCAGCTGAAATCAAGGGCGAGGTAATTGACTAAATGAACAAGACCAAAACAGAGCTATCATGTTTACAGACGATAAAAGCATTGAAAATATCCAGCAACTGTTTGCTGAGTTCAAGAAGTTTCTTGTACTCCAGAAAGAATATACCAAACTGGAATTAACGGAAAAGTTAACTATACTCTTATCCACGTTAATAATGATTTTAGTGCTCACTATCTTAGGTATGGTAGCCCTGTTTTATCTGCTTTTTGCGTTGGCTTATATTCTTGAACCGTTAGTAGGCGGTTTGATGGTAAGCTTCGGCATCATAGCAGGCATCAATGTTTTATTGATTGCCATCATTTATTTTTTCCGCAGGCAACTTATCATTTCGCCGATGGTAAATTTCCTTGCAAATCTATTTCTCAACGACTCCAATAAAAAATGAAGCAATGAACAACAGCACACCTACTCCGAAGAAAATTACGCTGGAAGACATTGCTCAGCGTAAACAAGAAGTGTTGCAGGAAATCTGTGACCAGAAACAAGCCATGGCGGATACCACCCGCCAAATTTTTGCCCCCCTTGCACCTGCCGCCTCCGGCGGTAATGCGTTAATGCGCTCTTTCAATACCGGTATGGCCATTTTTGACGGTGTCATGCTGGGTATGAAAATGATCCGTAAAGTTCGCGGACTCTTCCGAAAAAGATATTAAAAAAACACCCGGACATACATCATTGCATATCCGGGCATCTAATATAAATACGTTGAAGAATGTCCTTACACGTACGTTTCCAGTAACTTCACGTTCCCTTCTTGAGGCACAATGGTCAACTCTTGAGTAGTAGCAGGAAGCAAAACAGTTTCTCCTGCACCCAGTCGCACTTCGTTGCCTTCATTATCTGTCATCAGGCAAGAGCCTTCTATACAAATAAAAATTACGAATGAATCCAGTTCCGAATAATCACAGCTGATCTGTTCACTCATATCATAAACCGAAGTTGTGAAATAAGGACATGCCACCAACTCAACCGGTTCATCTTTCAAAGGTTCGTATTTGGTACGATAATCATCAAGCACTTCGTAGTTGATCGCATCGAGCGCCTGGCTGGTATGCAATTCACGTGTTTTTCCATTAGCGTCCTTACGATTAAAATCATAAATACGATAAGTGATATCCGACGTCTGCTGAATTTCAGCAATAAATGCACCGGCACCAATACTGTGAATACGCCCTGCAGGCAGGAAGAAAACATCTCCCGGATGAATTTCATATTCCTGAAGAACATCTGTAATTGTATTATTGTGCACGCGTTCTTTATATTCTTTCGGTGTAATCTGTTCAGAAAATCCCGAACGCAACTTAGCTCCTTTGTCAGCGCCCACTACATACCACATTTCTGTTTTACCTTTTGAGTTGTGGCGTTTTTTAGCCAGTTCATCGGTAGGATGCACCTGTATAGACAAGTCTTGCTTCGCATCAATGAACTTTATCAGCAAAGGAAACTCATTGCCAAAACGGGCATAGTTTGCTTCGCCTACCAGTTCCTCACGGTATTTTCTCACCATGTCGGTCAGTGTAAGGCCTTTATCGGGGCCGTTAGCTACGACAGATTCGTTGTTCTCAACGCCGGATATTTCCCAGCTTTCCCCAACTCCCTTCAAATCATCATTCAAATGCTTGAACGGGATAATTTTGTCGCCCCCCCAAAGCGTCTGCTTCAGAATGGGTTCGAATTTTAACGGATACATTTTTGTTTTTCTTGTTATAAACTTAGATTAAAAACTCATGATTTTAACAATCAAGGGACAAACATACGAAAAATATCAAATAATACACAGAATCCGAGCTTTTAATTAAAACTAACATGAAAATTTTATCTTCGCATTACAACTTAGGATGCATTCTCTGGAAACGCTAAACTTTCCTAAATCGCCGAACAGATTTACAAAGAATAATTTGGGAGAACGAAAGAATTTCCCTTTATTTGCAAGAAATTTTAATAATACCAGACATGATTAACACATTCCCAACTGAAGGAAATCTGTCAGGGCTCAGCCGGAAAGATTTTCAAAAGGATATAAACGATAAAAAAACCGATTTGTTTATCCTCAAAAACAAGAAAGGAATGGAAGTTGCCGTAACAAACTACGGATGCGCCATTCTATCTATCATGGTTCCGGATAAAGACGGAAAATATGCTAATGTAGTACTCAGCTATGGTACACTGGATGCACTGATGCACGGACCGGAACCTTTCTTAAGCACCACTATCGGACGTTATGGTAATCGCATCGCCAAGGGCAAATTTACCCTGTATGGTGAAGAACATAATCTCACGATCAACAACGGCCCTAATTCACTTCATGGAGGCCCCACCGGATTTCACGCCAGAGTATGGGATGCCGAACAACTTGAAGAGGGAGTGATCCAATTTAACTATACTTCGGCTGACGGAGAAGAGGGTTTCCCCGGTAATCTGGAAGTTGAAATGACTTATCGCCTTGAAGAAGAAGAGAATGCGATTGTCATTGAATACCGTGCCACTACAGACAAAGCAACAGTCGTAAACCTGACCAATCATGGTTTCTTCAATCTGGCAGGTACTGCCAACCCTACCCCGACAGTAGAAAACAACATCGTCACAATCAACGCAGATTTTTATACTCCGATAGATGAAGTATCCATCCCGACAGGAGAAATAGCCAAAGTAGAAGGTACTCCAATGGATTTCCGTACCCCGCACACCATCGGTGAACGAATTAATGATAAATTCCAGCAATTGATACATGGTGCAGGTTATGACCATTGCTATGTACTAAACAAGATAGAAGCGGGTTCTCTGGACCTGGCAGCTACCTGCAAAGAGCCTAACAGCGGACGTACTATGGAAGTATACACCACAGAAGCAGGCGTACAACTATACACAGGTAACTGGCTGGGAGGTTTCGAAGGGACAAACGGAGCAACCTTCCCAGCACGAAGCGCAATCTGTTTCGAAGCGCAATGCTTCCCCGATACACCGAGCAAAGCACACTTCCCGTCGGCTACTTTACTGCCGGGCGATGAATACCAGCAGGTAACCATCTATAAATTCGGAGTTGAAAAATAAATAAGGAAATAACTAACCTCATTTTTATAACTAACAACTTTTTAAAAACCATGACACAACAAAAAAAGAATTATGTGTTGCCTATTGCAATGATGTTTGCGCTTTTTGCAATGATTTCATTCGTAACAGGACTTACTAACCCGCTCGGACTTATTGTAAAAGAGCAATTCCAGGCTGCCAACTGGATGACGCAGCTGGGTAATGCGGCCAACTTCATAGCTTATGCCTTTATGGGACTCCCGGCAGGTATGATGCTCAAAAGAATCGGTTACAAAAAGACAGCCCTCACTGCCGTAGCAGTAGGATTTATCGGAGTCGGCATTCAAGTGCTTTCGGGACAGATGAACTATCAGCCCGGAGAATTGACTGTATTTTGGGTTTATCTGACTGGTGCTTTTGTTTCAGGTTTCTCAATGTGTATGTTGAATGCGGTAGTAAACCCGCTGTTGAATACACTTGCAGGTGGTGGTAAAAAGGGTAATCAATTGATCCAGTTCGGTGGTTCTCTGAATTCTATTTCTGCTACGATCGTTCCGGTATTGGGTGGTTATCTGATCGGTACCATCAGCCAGGATACACGTATCAGTGATGCTAACCCTGCATTGTTCATCGCTATGGGTATCTTCGCTGTCGTATTCATCGTATTGGCCATCATGGACATTCCCGAGCCTCACAAAGAAAGTGCAAGCGATCATAAAGTAAAAGACACTCACAGCCCGCTTTCATTCCGTCACTTCGTTTTGGGAACAGTTGCTATCTTTGTATATGTAGGTGTGGAAGTAGGTATTCCTAACTTTATCAACCTGTTCCTGACCACTTCACCGGATGCAGCCGGTGCCAAAGGTTTCGGTATGGATACGGCTATGGCAGGTTCAATCGTAGGTACTTACTGGTTCCTGATGATGATCGGTCGTCTGTGCGGTGGTGCTTTGGGAGCTAAATTCTCAAGTAAAACTCAGTTGACAGTAGTTTCTTCACTGGCTCTGATCTTCTTGCTGATCGGTATGTTTGCCCCCAGTGCAACAACAGTAGCTATGCCTGTATTTAAAGGAGGCGCCAGCATCGGCTTCGGTATGGAAACAGTACCTGTAGGAATCATGTTCTTCGCACTTTGCGGCCTCTGTACTTCTATCATGTGGGGTGGTATCTTCAATCTGGCAGTAGAAGGATTGGGTAAATACACAGCAATGGCTTCCGGTATCTTCATGGTAATGGTTTGCGGTGGTGGTATCCTCCCGCTGATCCAGGGCGCTGTAGCCGATGTAACCAGCAGTTATATTGCAAGTTACTGGGTTATCTTCGCAGCTGTAGCATACATGCTGTATTATGCACTTGTAGGTTGCAAGAATGTAAATAAGGATATTCCTGTTGAATAAAAACATAAATAATAACTTTTAATACCAAAACGATCATGGATATAGAACACGTAAGAAGTCGCTTCATCAAACATTTTGATGGAACTACAGGATTTGTATATGCCTCTCCGGGCCGTATCAATCTCATTGGCGAACATACCGACTACAATGGCGGATTTGTTTTCCCGGGAGCTATCGATAAAGGAATGATTGCCGAAATCAAGGCAAATGGTACAGACAAAGTAAATGCTTATTCTATCGACCTGAAAGATTATGTTACTTTCGGATTGAACGAAGAAGATGCTCCGCGCGCCAGTTGGGCAAGATATATATTCGGCGTATGCCGTGAAATGATCAAACGTGGTGTTGATGTGAAAGGATTCAATACAGCTTTTTCCGGAGATGTGCCTCTGGGTGCGGGTATGTCCTCTTCAGCAGCTTTGGAAAGTACTTATGCTTTCGCACTGAATGATCTGTTCGGTGAGAATAAAATAGACAAGTTTGAATTAGCCAAAATAGGACAGGCTACAGAACACAACTATTGTGGTGTAAACTGTGGTATTATGGACCAGTTTGCTTCTGTATTCGGAAAAGAAGGCAGCCTGATCCGCTTGGACTGCCGTTCTCTGGAATACCAGTACTTCCCGTTCAAACCGGAAGGTTATCGTCTGGTATTGCTTGATTCGGTTGTAAAACATGAACTGGCTTCATCAGCATACAACAAACGCCGTCAGAGCTGTGAAGCTGCCGTAGCTGCTATCCAGAAAAAACATCCTCATGTAGAATTCCTGCGTGACTGTACAATGGATATGCTGGCAGAAGCAAAAGCTGATATCAGCGCAGAAGATTATATGCGTGCCGAATATGTTATCGAAGAAATCCAACGCGTACTCGATGTATGTGATGCTCTGGAAAAAGGAGATTACGAAACTGTAGGCCAGAAAATGTACGAAACTCATCATGGCATGAGCAAACTTTACGAGGTAAGTTGCGAGGAACTCGACTTTCTGAATGACTGCGCTAAAGAATGCGGCGTAACCGGCTCACGTGTAATGGGTGGTGGTTTCGGTGGTTGCACCATCAATCTGGTAAAAGACGAATTGTATGACAACTTCATCGAAAAAGCCAAAGAATCATTCAAAGCTAAATTCGGCAGAAGCCCGAAAGTATATGATGTAGTTATCAGTGACGGTTCAAGAAAACTGGCATAAAGATTTAAAAACTAATATTCAGAAGGCAAGGCACATCCTAAACAGATGTGCCTTTCTTTTTGTTATGTAAAAAAGCTATCTTTTTATGGTAGATAAATCCCACTAAAAGGTTATCTTTGCGAAAAATCTGAAAAAACTAAATTAATCAATAGATATGAACGATAGTAAACTTATGAATCGTGCGGCTGATAATATCCGCATATTAGCTGCGTCGATGGTAGAAAAAGCCAATTCGGGACACCCGGGAGGCGCCATGGGCGGTGCTGATTTTGTGAACGTACTCTTCTCTGAGTTTTTGGTATACGATCCGCAAAATCCACGTTGGGAAGGTCGCGACCGCTTTTTCCTCGACCCGGGACACATGTCACCGATGCTTTATTCCGTATTGGCTTTCACCGGAAAATATACATTGGACGAATTAAAGCAATTCCGTCAGTGGGGCAGCCCTACTCCGGGACACCCTGAAGTGAATGTAGACCGTGGCGTTGAAAACACTTCCGGCCCGCTGGGACAAGGACATACTTATGCAGTAGGTGCAGCCATTGCAGCAAAATTCCTGAAAGCCCGCTTCGGCGAAATAATGAACCAGACTATCTACGCATACATATCTGACGGAGGTATCCAGGAAGAAATTTCCCAAGGTGCAGGCCGTATAGCCGGTACACTCGGACTGGACAACCTGATTATGTTCTACGATTCAAACGACGTACAGCTTTCTACCAACACAGAAGATGTGACAACCGAAAACGTAGCCATGAAATATGAAGCATGGGACTGGAAAGTAATCACAATCAACGGCAATGACCCGGACGAAATACGTAAAGCTTTGATTGAAGCCAAAGCTGAGAAGAGCCGTCCGACCCTGATCATCGGTAAAACCACCATGGGTAAAGGAGCACGCCGGGCAGATGGAACCAGTTATGAAGCCGATTGTGCAACACACGGTGCACCGTTAGGCGGTGACGCATATGTAAATACAATCAAGAATCTGGGTGGAAATCCAGAAGCTCCATTCACTATATTCCCCGAAGTGGCCGAACTGTACGCAAAACGCGCGGAAGAGCTGAAGAAAATTGTTGCCGGAAAATATGCAGCCAAAGCAGAATGGGCAAAGGCGAATCCCGAACTGGCCGCTAAATTGACAGAGTTCTTCTCAGGAAAAGCCCCGAAAGTAAATTGGGATGCCATAGAACAGAAAGCAGGCGGAGCAACCCGTGCCGGATCTGCAACCGTATTAGGTGCATTGGCCACTCAGGTAGAAAATATGATCGTGTCTTCGGCTGACTTGTCTAATTCAGACAAAACAGACGGTTTCCTGAAAAAGACCCATGCATTCAAAAAAGGCGACTTCAGCGGTGCCTTCCTGCAAGCAGGAGTTTCTGAGTTGAGTATGGCTTGCATCTGCATCGGTATGTCTCTGCACGGAGGTATTATTGCTGCATGCGGTACATTTTTTGTCTTCTCGGACTACATGAAACCGGCTCTTCGCATGGCTGCCCTGATGGAGCAACCGGTGAAGTTTATCTGGACTCACGATGCATTCCGTGTCGGAGAAGACGGACCTACTCACGAACCGGTAGAGCAAGAAGCACAAGTACGTCTGCTTGAAAAGCTGAAAAACCATAAAGGACACAACTCGATGTTGGTACTCCGTCCGGCAGATGTAGAAGAAACAACAATTGCGTGGAAGCTCGCCATGGAAAATATGTCGACTCCTACAGCACTGATCCTTTCACGCCAGAACATCGTTAACCTGCCCGTAGGAACCGATTATTCACAGGCTGCTAAAGGTGCTTACATCATTGCAGATGCCGATGAAAATCCAGATGTAATCCTGGTAGCTTCGGGATCGGAAGTTTCCACACTGGTTGCCGGTGCCGAACTTCTGCGCAAAGAAGGTGTAAAAGTCCGCATCGTTTCTGCTCCGTCCGAAGGATTGTTCCGCAATCAAAGTAAAGAATATCAGGAATCGATACTCCCTGCAGGTGCCAAAGTATTTGGTCTGACAGCCGGACTACCGGTGAATCTTGAAGGTCTGGTAGGATCCAACGGTAAAGTATTCGGTCTTGAGTCCTTCGGTTTCTCCGCACCATACAAAGTACTGGATGAAAAGCTTGGATTCACAGCAGAAAACGTATACAATCAGGTAAAATCAATGCTCTGATCAATCATTCAATGTGCTAATGTGCCAGCTCTTCCGGACTGGGGCATTAGCACATTCACTATATTAGCACATTAAAGAAAAATGAAGAAAATTGGAATTTGTTGCGACCATGCCGGTTTTGAATTAAAAGAATATGTAAGAGGTTGGCTGGAAGCAAAAGGCTGGGAATACAAAGACTTTGGAACATACTCGACAGACAGCTGTGACTATCCCGACTTTGCCCACCCGCTGGCTCTGGCTGTAGAAGCCGGTGAATGCTATCCGGGAATTGCCATTTGTGGCAGTGGAAACGGTATCAGTATGACACTTAACAAACATCAAGGTATACGTGCGGCACTTTGCTGGTCAGCAGAAATTGCACACATGGCACGCCTGCACAACGATGCAAACGTACTGGTCATGCCCGGCCGTTATATCAGTACCGAAGAAGCGGACATGATTATGACGGAGTTCTTCTCGACTGAATTTGAGGGCGGACGCCATCAAAAACGTATTGATAAGATCCCGGTAAAGTAAAACCATACGGTCTCATATCAGTAGAACGCCAATTCTTATAATAATACGAGGCTGTGTCGAAACTCACCACGGAGTAAGACAGAGTAGCACAGAGTCTTTTTTTTGCTAATAATCAACAACTTAAAATCATCTCTGTGTTACTCTGTGTCCTCGGTGGTGAGTTTCGACACACCCTCTTCTATTTACAGGCAATCCGGCATACTTCTCTATCAGTGCTTCTCCTTACGTTCAAACTCACCTTCTTCAGTATAGTATTTCCACGTACCTTTAGGTTGATTATTTGCATACTTCCCACGGAATTTCAGTTTACCATTTTCGTAATATTCACGGTAACGACCATGACGTTTTCCTTCTTTAATCTCCGCTTCGCTTTTCAAAGCACCTTCCGGATAAAACTCCCGTAATACATTTCCCGGAAGAAGAAGTTCATTGATTACCAAGTGATAAGAATACCTTAAATTAAGCACATTAAGATATAAAAAACATAATTCTTCAAAAGTCTGATATAATCAAAGAATTGTAAACAGTAGGAGCTACAAATACCTACAAACACATCAAAAGAGTATCAGATTGACAAAGAGGCATACTATACTCAGATCTCTATTTTTTTCGGTTTTCCTATTTTTCACAATAGAGATGAACAGGTTAAAAGATAAAAAGCTATCTTTGTGACTCAATAATCCGGAAAATCAAAAGATATGGATCAACTGAAAACCATCAAAGAGCTTATCAACCAAGGAGATATAGAAAAGGCGCTTCAGGCACTTGACGAATTTCTCCGGACTGAACCAGTCGGAAAAGATGAAGCTTACTATCTGATGGGAAATGCTTACCGCAAATTGGGAGACTGGCAAAAAGCTCTCAACAATTATCAATCCGCCATCGAACTCAATCCCGACAGCCCGGCTCTCCAGGCACGCAAGATGGTGATGGATATTTTAAATTTCTACAATAAAGATATGTATAATCAATAAACGTAATAAAGACAGATTATGGCAAAAATCAAAGGAGCAATCGTAGTCGACACGGAGCGTTGCAAGGGGTGCAACCTGTGTGTGGTAGCTTGTCCGCTCAACGTAATATCCCTCGCCAAAGAGGTGAATGTAAAAGGGTATAATTATGCCCAGCAGATTCTTGAAGATACCTGTAACGGATGCAGTTCATGCGCAACTGTATGCCCGGACGGATGTATCTCTGTTTATAAAGTTAAAGTAGAATAAAAGAAAAGAATATGGCAGAAGAAGTTGTATTAATGAAAGGAAACGAAGCCATCGCCCATGCGGCCATCCGCTGTGGTGCCGACGGATACTTCGGATATCCTATTACTCCGCAATCGGAGGTGTTGGAAACTCTTGCCGAACTGAGACCCTGGGAAACTACCGGTATGGTAGTTCTTCAGGCAGAAAGTGAAGTGGCAGCTATCAATATGGTTTATGGCGGTGCCGGCAGCGGCAAAATGGTGATGACTTCATCATCAAGCCCCGGTGTCAGCCTGAAACAGGAAGGTATCTCTTATTTGGCAGGTGCCGAACTTCCATGTCTGATCGTGAATGTGATGCGCGGTGGTCCCGGATTGGGTACCATCCAGCCCAGTCAGGCAGACTATTTCCAGACAGTGAAAGGAGGAGGGCATGGCGACTATAAACTTATCGCACTGGCTCCGGCATCTGTTCAGGAAATGGCAGATTTTGTCGGACTCGCTTTCGAGCTTGCGTTTAAATATCGCAATCCGGCAATCATCCTTGCAGATGGTGTCATCGGACAGATGATGGAAAAAGTCGTTCTTCCTCCCGCCAAAGCTCGTCGTACGGAAGCAGAAGTCATAGCACAATGTCCTTGGGCTTCTACCGGAAAGACGAAAGACCGCAAGCCCAACATCATTACTTCACTGGAGTTGCGTCCGGAAGAGATGGAAAAGAACAACCTGCGCTTCCAGGCGAAGTACAGAGTAATTGAAGAAAACGAAGTACGTTTCGAAGAAATAGACTGCGAAGATGCAGAATATCTGATCGTAGCTTTTGGCTCAATGGCACGTATCGGTCAGAAAGCCATGGAGCTGGCACGTGAAGAAGGCATTAAAGTCGGTATGCTTCGTCCCATCACTTTATGGCCGTTCCCGACAAAAGCAATTGCCGAGTATGCCAATAAGGTAAAAGGTATGCTGGTAACTGAGCTGAACGCCGGACAGATGGTAGAAGACGTCCGCTTAGCGGTAAACGGAAAAGTGAAAGTAGAACATTTCGGCCGCCTGGGAGGCATTGTGCCTGACCCGGACGAAATAGTAACTGCATTGAAAGAACAATTAATCAAATAACTACAGTACGATGAATCCCGATAAAATAAGAAACGTATTGAACATACTGTTTATGATATTGGCCCTGGCGGCTATTATCACCTACTTCGTAGCGAAGGATGACTTTAAGGTGTTTATCTACGTATGCGGCGCGGCAATCTTTGTCAAGCTGATGGAGTTTTTTATACGGTTCACCAACAGATAAGTTTCTGAGTTTTTGTGTTTTCAAATCCGTGAGACTTAAAACCTCCGAACTTAAAACCATAAGTTCAGTGACTTAAAGATTAAAAAAAGAAGTTATGACGAAAGAAGAAATAATCAAGCCCGAGAATCTGGTTTATAAAAAACCGACTCTGATGAATGACAATGGCATGCACTATTGCCCGGGTTGCAGCCACGGCGTAGTACATAAACTGATTGCCGAAGTAATTGAGGAGATGGGATTGGAAGACAAAGCAGTCGGTATCTCACCTGTAGGTTGCGCTGTATTCATATATAATTACCTTGACATCGACTGGCAAGAGGCTGCCCATGGACGTGCACCCGCACTTGCTACAGCCATCAAGCGCCTCTGGCCTGACCGCCTGGTATTTACTTACCAGGGAGACGGCGACCTTGCCTGCATCGGTACGGCAGAAACCATCCATGCACTGAATCGTGGTGAAAATATTACGATTGTCTTCATCAACAACGCCATCTACGGTATGACCGGAGGACAAATGGCTCCTACAACCCTGATGGGAATGAAGACGGCTACCTGCCCTTACGGACGTGATCCGGAACTCCATGGCTATCCGCTGAAGATTACTGAAATCGCTGCTCAACTGGAAGGTACAGCTTACGTAACCCGCCAATCGGTACAAACAGTTCCCGCCATCCGAAAAGCTAAAAAAGCGATTCGTAAAGCATTCGAGAACTCAATGAACGGAAAAGGTTCCAACCTGGTAGAAATCGTTTCAACCTGTAGTTCCGGATGGAAAATGACTCCGGAGAAAGCCAACAAATGGATGGAAGAACACATGTTCCCGTTCTATCCTTTGGGCGACCTGAAAGATAAATAATAATTTAATATTATTAAGATGAAAGAAGAAATAATTATAGCAGGATTCGGTGGACAGGGTGTACTGTCTATGGGAAAGATTTTAGCTTACTCCGGACTGATGGAAGGCAAAGAAGTGACCTGGATGCCGGCTTATGGTCCTGAACAACGTGGTGGTACAGCCAACGTTACAGTCATTGTAAGCGACGACAAAATATCCTCACCGATTTTGAGTAAATATGACACGGCCATCATTCTGAATCAGCCTTCACTTGAAAAGTTCGAAAGCCGTGTGAAGCCGGGAGGTATCCTGATTTATGACGGATACGGAATCATTAACCCTCCTACCCGCAAAGACATCAAAGTATACCGCATCGACGCAATGGACGCGGCCAACGAGATGAACAATGCCAAGGCATTCAACATGATTGTACTGGGAGGATTACTGAAGCTTCGCCCCATCGTTACATTAGAGAATGTAGTGAAAGGCCTGAAGAAAACATTACCCGAACGTCACCATCACTTGATTCCGATGAATGAAGAAGCCATCAAAAAAGGTATGGAACTGATCAGAGAGGTTTAAGCCGACCGAGAATTGAGAATCGAAATTTAAAAATTATTAGCTATGCCACAGCCCGGGAAACCGGATAATTTTTAAAATTCAATTCTCAATTCTCATTTTAATAAGTATCTTTGCGGCTAATTATGAGACGAATCCTACTTACATATATACTCCTTGTCGTAGGTTTACTGACCGCACAGGCACAGTTCAATCCTACACAACAAGTCGATCCCCGTACCGGTAGAGATGCCAACGGTAACCAGATAGACCCGGCCATGCGGGTGCATGAGGACAGTACAGACGTTGAAATACAAGGACTTCCCCCAAAACTCTATATGTGGCATGTCAGCGAAAACCTGGGAACAATCCAGAAAATACCCGCTGATACGGCAACCCACATGTTTCAAAACACCAATTTAGTGGAAGGCCTGAGAGGGCATTATAATTATCTGGGTAACTTAGGTTCTCCCCGCCTGTCACGCCTCTTTTTCGAACGCCGTGACGCAGAACCGACCATTTTTATGGAGCCATTCTCCAGTTTTTTTGTCCGTCCTGACGAATTCAACTTTACTAACAGTAACGTGCCTTTCACCAATCTTAGCTATTATAAAGCCGGTAATAAAGTGAACGGAGAGGAGCGATTTAAGTCCTATTTCTCAGTAAATGTAAACAAACAACTGGCATTTGGTTTCAATTTCGATTATCTGTACGGACGGGGATATTACAACAATCAAAACACTTCTTTCTTTAATGCCGCACTCTTCGGAAGTTATATAGGCGACCGCTACGAAGCGACATTGCTTTATAGCAACAACTATCTAAAGATGAATGAAAACGGCGGTATCACCGATGACCGTTACATCACCCGCCCGGAAGAAATGGCAGAGGGAAAAAAAGAATATGAATCACAGAACATCCCCACCTTGTTAAGCAAAAGTGCCAACCGTAACAAAGACTTTTATATATTCCTCACCCAACGTTACAAACTGGGATTCACTCGTGAAGTGGCCAAAGCCAAAGACGATACCACCAGTACGGAAAAGACGGAATTTGTTCCAGTTACCAGCTTCATCCATACAATGAAAGTGGAACGTACCCGCCACCAGTTCACTTCGGAGGACGAATTGTACAAAATCTACCCGGAAGCTTATATCCAGCCGGGCAATAAGCTGGTGAATGACTCTACCAGCTATATCGGAGTAAAAAACACGTTAGGAATCGCCCTGCTCGAAGGTTTTAATAAATATGCCAAAGCCGGGTTGACTGCTTTTATCTCACATAAGCTAAGTAATTACCGGCTAATGGACAGAGACTCCGTGAGCGTAGATAAATACAGTGAACACGAAGTTTTTGTCGGAGGTGAGTTGGCCAAACGGCAGGGAAAAACGCTCCATTACCGTGCCATGGGCGAAGTTGGTATTCTGGATAAAGCGATTGGTCAGTTCCGTGTCAATGCCGATCTTGACCTGAACTTCCGCTTATGGAAAGATACGGTCAGCTTTATTGCCCGCGGATCGATCAGCAATACCCTTCCGGCATTCTATATGCGTCATTATCATTCTAAATACTTCTACTGGGATAATGACAATATGAACAAAGAGTTCCGCACACGCCTGGAAGGCGAGCTGAACATCGAGCATTGGCAGACCCACCTGAAAGCCGGAGTAGAAAATATTAAGAACTATACGTACTTCAATCAAAAGGCACTCCCTCAGCAGAATGACGGTAATATTCAGGTACTTTCCGCCACTCTGTCGCAGAATTTCCGATTGGGTATTTTCCATCTGGACAATGAAGTGACCTGGCAAAAGTCGAGCAACACTACCGTATTGCCCTTGCCGGAGCTTTCACTTTACCATAATTTCTATATTCAGACGACCTTGGCAAAAAAAGTGCTTCATGTGCAGTTGGGAGCCGATGTACGCTATTTTACCAAGTATTATGCCCCGGCGTATACTCCGGCCATCCAGCAGTTCCATCTGCAACCGGAAGACGATCAGGTAAAGATTGGCGGTTACCCCATCATCAATGTATATGCCAACCTGCAACTGAAGCGTACACGTCTTTTCGCAATGATGTATCACGTCAATCAGGGAATGGGTAACTCGAATTACTTCCTGTCGCCCCACTATCCCATCAATCCGCGCCTGTTTAAGATCGGTGTTTCCTGGAACTTCTACGATTAATCGCTACCATGAATCTATTGAAGCCTAAATATCTGAAATATGTAGTATTAGGACTGATATCAGCCCTCGTTGTCACATTCTGGCCTCGTAAAGAGAAGCCGCAAGGACATCCGCGCGACTACGCAGAGATCGAAGAAAGCGGCATCCTCCATGCTGCCACAGAATATAACTCCATCAGTTTTTATGTGGATGGAGATACCGTTTCGGGATTTCATTATGAATTGATAGAGGCATTTGCACGTGACAAGGGCTTGCAAGTACAGGTCTCTCCGGTGATGAGCTTCAACCAACGGCTGGAAGGATTAGCCAATGGCACCTATGACGTAGTAGCTTATGGTATACCGACAACAAGTGAACTGAAAGACTCTCTGCTCCTCACCTCACCCATTATCTTGAGCAAACAAGTCCTGGTGCAACGCAAAGCCGAAGAGAACGACTCGCTTGCTATCAGAAGCCAACTCGATCTGGCCGGCAAAACACTGAACGTAGTAAAAGGTTCTCCATCCATTCTTAGAATACGCAACCTCAGCAATGAAATAGGTGATACAATCTATGTAAACGAAGTAGAAAAATATGGTTCCGAACAACTGATTGCGATGGTTGCGCATGGGGATATCGATTTTGCCGTATGTGACGAGAGCATCGCCCAGATAGCCGTAGATTCATTGCCTCAACTCGATATTAATACTGCTATCAGTTTCACCCAATTTTACTCGTGGGGAGTCAGCAAGCACTCCCCTGCTCTGCTCGATAGCCTGAATACATGGCTGTCCGACTTCCGAAAGAAAGGTGAATATCAGGCCATCTATCGTAAATACTACGGAAAGCAGTAACAACTCCCTCCCCTTCTTTCCAATTCATTTAAAGACTACGATTACCAGTTGCGCAACTGGTAGCATACGGAGTTGTGCAACCGGAGAATGTTAACTAAGAAACGGGCACAGACAATCTCTATTATGATAACTGTTAATCATTCGTCGCTTTCAGCAGAATTGAGTATATTTGCGGATGGATAAATAAAAAAATATGAGCGATAAGATTATAAAATGGGGATTCATTGGTTGCGGAGAGGTGACCAAATACAAAAGTGGACCTGCTTTTCAGAAAGTAGAAGGCTCCAAAGTAGTGGCAGTCATGAGCCGTGACGGTAAAAAAGCCAAAGCCTATGCTAAAGAGCGGAACATACCGAAGTGGTATGACGACGCACAAGAGTTAATAGACGATCCGGAAGTAAATGCCGTATACATAGCCACTCCGCCCTCTTCGCACGCCACTTATGCCATTATGTCCATGAAAGCCGGAAAACCGGTATATATCGAAAAGCCAATGGCGCAAACTTACGAAGAATGCGCCCGTATCAACCGTATTTCTCAAGAGACAGGAGTACCTTGCTTTGTAGCTTACTACCGGCGCTATCTGCCTTATTTCATGAAAGTCAAGGAACTGGTAGACAAAGGAACTATCGGAAATGTGATTAACGTGCAGATCCGTTTCGCCCAACCCCCACGCGACTTGGATTACAACAGAGAGAACCTGCCTTGGCGTGTACAGGCAGACATTGCCGGAGGAGGATATTTTTATGACCTTGCCCCCCACCAGATCGATCTTCTACAGGAAATGTTCGGTTGTATTCTTGAAGCCAGCGGATATAAGAGTAACCGTGGGGGACTTTATCCAGCAGAAGATACATTGAGTGCTTGTTTCCAGTTCGACAACGGCTTGGTAGGAAGCGGTTCATGGTGCTTCGTTGCCCATGATTCGGCTCGCGAAGACCGCATTGAGATTATCGGTGATAATGGCATGATCTGTTTCTCCGTATTCACCTATGACCCTATTGCCCTTCACACCGAAAGAGGACGTGAAGAAATAGTTGTAGAAAACCCCGAACATGTGCAGCAACCTTTGATTCAAGCTGTGGTAGACCATCTTCTTGGAAAATCGATTTGTTCCTGTGACGGCGAAAGTGCCACAACGACCAATTGGGTCATGGATAAAATACTTGGAAAGATCTAAACGATAAACGTTTTAGACTATGAATGAATCATGCAACGCTAAACGATCAACGATCAACGGTGAACAATGACTGATGAACAATAGAGATTGTTTTTTCCTTATGCCTTCGGCTTATTAAAGCACCATTCGTCATTGATCGTTCAGTGTTGATAATTACTTCATCGTTTTTTTTCTTTTCCATGTCACGTTTTCCTTCCTCTTCCGTCTTGCTTATGTAAATGGAACTAAAACAATTCAAAATAGCCGTTCTTCCACTCCGCGACAAATTGCTAAGTTATGCGCGGAAGTTGACCGATGACCATTCGGATGCCGAAGATGCCGTGCAAGAAGTAATGCTGAAACTATGGAACCTCCGTCTAAAACTGGACGAGTACCACAGCATTGAAGCACTTGCCATGACAATGACGCACCATACCTGTATGGACATCTGGCGGGGAAAACATCCCGACAACCTATCGCTCGACAGCGTACAGGCTGCCAGCCCGGTTGCCACCCCCGAACGCTTACTGGAAGAAAAAGACGAATTCCGCCTGATGCGCGAAATAATCGGCACGCTACCGCCTCTGCAACAAACCATCCTAAGGATGAAAGATGTAGAAGAGTATGAAACCGAAGAAATCGCCGAAATAACAGGATGCAGCTCCGAAGCCATCCGCAGCAATTTATCCAGGGCACGAAAAAAAGTGAGAGACATTTACCTGCAAACCATACAACAAAGAAAAAGGAGAAACGAAGCATGAATATAGAAGAATTATTGAACAAGTATTTTGAAGGAGAAACCACCTGTGAGGAAGAACGTGAGCTCCGCCGTTTTTTCACCCGGGGCATCGTACCGGAACATCTGCAGATGTACCGCCCGATGTTTGCTTTCCTCAACGAAGAGAACCGGCAGAGCAAGACTGCTGTCCCCGAAGTTCCGAAAACTTCTGTCCCTCTGCGCCGCCGTCTACTTTACATATTCAGCGGAATGGCTGCCGGAATATTGCTTATATTGGGTATTGCCGGTCTCAACCGACATTTCAACACCTCAACCGCTAATTATGTAATCATTGACGGGAAATGCTATACCGATGCCAAACTGGTACGCGAACAAGCCATGATCGCGTTTCGTGATGTCAGTATCAGCGAGGAGGAAGTATTCGCTACGCTGTTCTCCGAATAAAAAAAGAAAATAATAAAAGAAACGAAGTATGAATAAAGTCATTCGCACCACATGGATTATCCTGCTACTTACTGTCGCCTCCGGCATGGCAAGAGCACAACAGGGACTACAAATAGCTTCCGTATTCCAGAAATACGGTAAACAAAAAGGAGTGACTATGGTAGAGCTGTCCAACGAAATGCTGGAAACCTACCAGATGACTCTCTATAAAAGCCTTGTCTTCAAAGATGTCGAGGAAGCACTGCCCACCATTCTCAACTGTCTGGATGCCGACAAAAAGAAAGCTAAGAAAGTGAAGGAAGTGGTGGCAGGCGGCCAAATCCAGTCCGGCTATTATCAATTGCCCCAGCTAAAGGAAGACGTCAACCGGTTCATCCTGTTCAAAACCGGCAAAAAAGGATCGGCTACCTTGATTTACATCGAGGGCGAGTTGGATGCAGACGATTTGGTAACCATGTTATTTATGAAAAAAAACTAAACATTATAAGAATATGAAACACATTTATTTATTACTGTTTATGCTGATCCCGATGACGGGAATGGCTCAAGAAGGCATTTCTCAAGACACGACTCTTTACGTCAACGGACGCAAAATCCTGATTAAAGAAAACGAGGGGAAAATAAAGGTAAAACTTTACGAACAGTCTTCGCACGGCGATACGATAGAGAACGATCAGATTTTTGAGGGAATCTATACGGACGGACAAACCACCGAACGCCGCACGGCATTCACCGTCCCCTTCGTCAAAAGAAAGAACCACTATCGGTTCGACCCGCATATTGCCGGATTCTATATGGGATACACACGGCTCTCTGACGGCATCAATTTCAATACTCCTGACGGACTGAATATAAACGCCAACAAGTCCTGGGAAATCGGTTTCAATCTGTTTCAAGGCTCCCTGACACTCTCACGTGATCGCCAATGGGGTATAACGACCGGTTTAGGCTGGGGATACCGCTCTTTCCGTCTGAGCAACAACTATGCCTTCAGACAAATAGAGGGAGTCACCGGCATTGTTCCGGGCGTTCCCGACGAGGAAGTGTATACCAAAAGTCGGTTACGTTATTTCTACTTCCGCATTCCGGTAGCCCTGGAATGGCAAAAAAAATTCAGCCACAGCAACGGCCCACTATTCTTTTCAGCCGGACTTGAAGCGGAAATCCGTCACGGGGCCAAGTCGAAAGCAAAAGTCAACGGACATAAAAAGAACCTGGACAGTAACCTGAATGTCCACCCGGTAGGCATTAACCTCCTGGCACAAGCAGGTTACGGTGACATCGGAGTGTATTTGCGCTACTCTACCTACAGCCTCTTCGAGCACAAAAAAGGTCCCGAACTTTATCCCTACTCTTTCGGCCTCTGCTGGTATTGGTAACAGGAAGCCTGACGGATGGCAACTATATCCCCCGTCCAATGGCATCAACAGTCTGACTATTCAAAAAGAATAAGCTGATTTCTCTGCCGGAAGGAACAATCTATCGTTCATATTGTTTATATTTGCAAAAAGCGTATAACAATATTAACGATAGATTTTTATATCACATGACCAAAGAAGAACTAATGAGGAAAGCCATCGAACTTTCCAGGGAAAATGTAGCAAACGGAGGAGGTCCCTTCGGAGCTGTCATAGCAAAAGATGGAGAAATAGTGGTCACAGGCGTCAATCGTGTAACAGCCTCATGCGACCCTACCGCCCACGCAGAAGTAACCGCCATCCGTGCTGCCGCCTCAAAACTGGGAACTTTTAACCTGAGCGGTTACGAAATTTATACTTCCTGCGAGCCCTGCCCCATGTGCCTGGGTGCTATCTATTGGGCACGATTAGACAAGATGTACTATGGCAATAACAAGACAGATGCCAAAAACATCGGGTTCGACGACTCGTTTATCTACGATGAACTGGAACTGAAACCGGAGAACCGCAAACTACCATCCGAAGTATTACTCCACGACGAAGCAATCAAAGCTTTTGAGGAGTGGATGGAAAAAGAAGATAAGATAGAATACTGATAAAACAAGAATCCCCGTAGAACACTGCATCGTCCTTCGGGGATTTCTATACACACAAAAGTTATAATTTAATTGCTTGGGAATCTGTTTAGAAACGCAGACCTAAAGTAAACAATACTTGGCTACGGGTATTTGTTACTTTGGTTGTTTCCGGTGTCAGCACCGTAGTTGCGTTGTTCTCCTCATACTTATTTACGAACGGATAGAAATCTTCTTTATATGCAGAGAATTTATAAGCCAAATCTGCATAGAACATAGATCCACGATATCCAATACCCAAAGTATAATTGCTCAAAGCTTTCGTATTTGCCCAGTCAGTATCTGTCTGAATAGAATAATAAGGCATATCTTTGAAAGCATCTCCATGGAAAATTGCCGAAGAGTAATTATAACCGGCACGCAAAGCAAACTGGGGAATCACTTTATATTCAAGGCCAAGACGGAGGGTATTTACACCTTTCATCATAGGTCTCGTACTATTTTCAAACGTAAACTCTGAACTTGAACCGGTCGGTCCTCGGAACTTCATCGTTGAATAATCCTGATATTCATATTCAGCACCTAATGCCAGACTGGTACCCACGGTGTATCCTAAACTTACATTGTAAGTCCACGGAGTCTGAAGCCGGAATTCACGTACCATATCTCCATTTCCGGGTAACTTATCCCTCGTATCTATAGACCACTGATCTATCTTCCCTGTCTCAACATTCAACACATCCGATTCCAAATAAGCACTGGTCTTATAATCCAGATTATAGAATGTAGGAGTATGGATAGCAAGACCGATACGGAACGGAGAATCTTCGAACGGACGAAGAATCGTACCTAATTTTACATCAAAGCCGGAACCTCTTACTTTATTCCAACTTCTTAAGTTGTAATTCTGTGGTGCATGCGCTCCTGTATATGCTTCGGAATAATAAGTGTACTTACTATAATCAACAGCATATGCTCCAATAGTCAATCCCAAATAAAACCGATCATTAAAATTGAAAGCAATATTAAAATCATACTGATCGATTCCTCCACGTTCCTGTGAGCTAAAGTTGGCAACACCATCATCATACATACCATAATAATTGCCCGGTGTTGTATACAATGGTTTACCATTGACGTCATATCTTTGATTCCCATCTTTATCCACATACGGAGAATTAGGCTTGCCGGCTGCATTCATTTTATCAGTTGTAATATCACTAATCAACCAACCGTCATATCCCAATATGGAAAGCCATCCTATCTCCGGATCATCGTAAGGATGATCTCCCCATTTTGATATACCGCTTGCCTGTTCGGCCATCTGATAGGTCTGCGAACTGTTACCAAGTCCTCCTGCCATCTTCATATTCTTATAAAAAGACTTAGCCTTGTGATAGTTAAATCCAAAATTCACATAACGCAAAGAAGTTTCATTGCCAATCTTAGATGCAAATACAAAACCCAGATTATCAAAAGAACCTTGCATTTTATCCGACTTAAATTTATCTCCCAAATATTTGCTTTCCGTCCCGTATGAAGAAAAGCCGAAAGAAGTCATAAAATCATTACTGCGATAGATACCGATACCGGCAGGATTCGTTCCGATTGTAGAGATATCCCCCCCTAAAGCTCCCATGGCGCCACCCATGCCGACAAAACGGGCGGTTCCGTTCAAGTCCTTTCCTGTTATCTTGGCAGCATCGTACACAGTCTGTGCACTTATCGGGGCTGCTGCTACCAACAGCCCCAAAGTTGCTAAAGTAATTATTTTTTTCATCGTCAAATGCTTTTTTAAGTTAATACCTCCATTATCATCTTCTGCCCCTTGAAGAGCCACCACCGCCACCGGAAGAACGGGAAGAACCACCACCGCCACCGGTAGAATAACTACGTGAACTACTACCTGAAGGTGAAGAATAACTACGCGTAGACGAACTGCTGCTGCGAGAAGGAGTACTGTTGTACGAACGACGAGTGGTACTCTCATTGTAACTACGCGAAGGAGCCGTAGAACTGCCACGAGTATAAGTAGAGCTGCTTCTTGTACTTGCTCTTCTGCCTCCTTCCGAGTAAGACGGAGAACCTGTAGTAGTGCTTCCGCCGCGAGTTCCTTCATAAGAAGAACTACTGCGTGTACTACTTGGACGGGTATAGGTACTTCGACGTGAAGAAGAAGCATCTGTACGCGTAGTAGATCCCGGACGTTCACCGACTACACGCGTTCCTATCACACGTCTGGCAGAGCTCTCTCCTCTATTGTAAGAAGATGTCCCTGACGAACGAACGGAAGAACCGCTATTGGAGCGTACCGCACCTGAACCATACCGGCGAACAGTTGAAGAGTTTCCATAACTGCTTCTCACAGCAGACGAACCACGGCGGGTATAAGTATCGTATCTTCCTGCCCAGCTACCTCCGCCACCCCATCCGGGATGATAGTGATGATGGTGTCCCCAGTAGCCGCCATACCAGCCGCCCCAGTAACCACCCCAATAACCGGGATAATAGCCTCCCCAGGCATAATAAGGTGAAGACCAGCCCCATCCCCAGCCCCATCCGGGACCATAAGAGTTATAACGCCAATCCCACCACAAGCGGTTGGTAAATGTTGGGAACGCATAAGCATAGAATCCGTCTGTATAAACGTTCCAATCCCAAGAGTTAGCTCCATAAACAATGTCCCAGTAAAGCGGACTGCTGATGCTCACCGCAAAACGAGGATTACGGAAACGAATGATACGTTCGGCATACTCGTAGTCATCCTGTGAGCCATTGAACCCGTTCACCCATTCACCATCCGGATCGGAGACAGCTTTTTCTTTTACATATAATGTATCGTCCTCCATTGCGAACTCATTATCTTTAGCATCGTAACGGCGGTTATACTCATCCACATCACGCATATCGCGTTTGTTTCCTTTACGGTCCTGAACCACTACCGTAGTACCCGGAGCCGTATAAATATTCGTGGTGACTGTCCTTTTTTCCGGTACCTTCTTTACAGGAGTCTTTTCTGCTTCCTGCTTTTTTTCCTTAGAAGGCACGAAATAAAGGTCGTCATTATTGCTTTGTGCCATCACAGCCAGTGGAAGGCACAGGGCAAACAGCGATAATAAAACAATCTTTTTCATATTTCCGTGGTTTATTGGTTACTTTATCTTTTTATTCACGTTACAAAGATAAGCAAGGTATTCACGCTGTCGGATAGATTTTCCCCAAACAATAATAGGGATTTCCCTATTTTGCCGTTCTTTAACTTAACAAACCTCAACCCGATAAAAACAATGTTTACTTTGTTTCTATCCCTTTAAATCGTACTTTTGCAAATAAAAACACCTATGAAGTACTTTGAGTTCACTTTTGATACACATCCTTGCACCGAAACGGTGAATGATGTGCTTGCTGCCGTGTTGGGCGAAGCCGGATTCGAGAGTTTTGTCGAACGGGAAGGCGGACTGACTGCTTATATTCAACAATCACTCTATAATGAAGAGACGCTGAAAACTGAACTGGCAAACTTCCCGATACCGGATACGGAAATTACTTATGTATTTACCGAAGCTGAAGATAAAAACTGGAACGAAGAGTGGGAAAAGAATTTCTTTCAGCCCATTGTGATCGGAAACCGTTGTGTGATTCATAGTACATTCCATCAAGACGTGCCCAAAGCGGAATATGACATCGTGATCAATCCGCAGATGGCTTTCGGGACGGGTCACCATGAAACAACCAGCCTGATTATCGGTGAACTGTTAGATAGTGAGCTAACCGGTAAGTCCTTGCTGGATATGGGATGCGGAACTTCAATCCTGGCCATCCTTGCACGGATGCGGGGAGCTCAACCTTGTACAGCCATCGATATTGACGAATGGTGTGTACGTAATTCGATAGAGAACATCGAACTGAACGGAGTGACAGATATTGCCGTTTCTCAGGGAGATGCTTCGGCTTTGGCAGGAAAAGGACCATTCGATGTAGTAATAGCCAATATCAACCGGAATATCTTACTGAATGACATGAAACAGTATGCAGCATGCATGCACCCGGGATCGGAGCTATATATGAGCGGATTTTATGTAGATGATATTCCGGTCATCCGACAGGAAGCGGAAAAGAACGGATTTACATTTGTACACCATCAGGAAAAGAATCGGTGGGCAGCAGTAAAATTTGTACTCTAATTAAAGTTCCTTTGAACATTCATCCTGTGCTCAATCATCTAAAAGAGCAGGAAACATAACAATAAATGCAAATCCCACAAATATTCTGATTTTGTATCCATCAAAGAAATTAGTGGGATTTGCGTAGCTTACCTCTGAATAAAGTTCTTTGTTACTCTTGAAAGGTCCTTATTGGCTCTCAAACTCTTTTTTTACCTGTTTGCACCAGTCTTTTATTCGTTTATCAGTCATTTCCGACTGATTTTCAATATCAATAACCAGTCCACACCACTTGTCATCCCGCAAAGACCGTGAGCGTTCGAAACTATATCCGTCAATAGAGGTGAAACCAACAAGTGTGGCTCCGTCATTCTCAAATACTTCGGCAAGAATACCAATACCATCGGCAAAGTTTTCAGGATATTTCACTTGGTCGCCAAGTCCGAAGATGGCAACTTTCTTCCCTTTCAACTGAAGAGTACGGAGTTCGGGAAGTAGTTCGTCCCAATAAGTGGGCAACTCACCATCGAACCACGTGGAAGCTCCGACAATAAAGTTGTCATAAGCCTCAAAATCGTTTTGCCAGGCATTTTCGATAGCCACAGATTCGGCGGAAGCACCGAATTCCTTTTGTATCTTTTCAGCTACCCAAGAGGTTTTATCAGCTTTGGCAGCATAAAATATTCCTATCTTTTTCATGATTGCTTGCTTTTAATTAAAATTCCAGCAACTCTTTGGCTGCTTTATATATCTTTTCATCATTCGGCAGGATGGCACGCTCCAATATCGGATTGAAACCTACCGGAGTAAAGGTGGAGCCAATACGCTGTACCGGAGCATCCAGATAACGGAACATCTCTTCGGCAATCTGCGCGGCAATCTCAGCACCGAAACCGGAGAAGACTTTATCTTCATGTACAACCAATACTTTACCGGTTTTCTGCACAGAGGCAAAAATAGCCTCTTTATCCAATGGGATCAACGAACGGAGATCAATGACTTCGACACTGCCCAACCCCTCCTGAGCAAGACGTTCGGCTACGTTCAGGCAGAAATGAGTCGTATTCCCATAAGTAACTACAGTCAGGTCGGTTCCTTCACGACGGATACGGGCTTTACCAAAAGGGACCTCAAACTCTTCGGGCACAACAGCAGCAGCCTCTACTGAGTTGTAAAGTGCTTTCGGCTCCAGATAAAGAGTGAAACCTTTGGAACGCATACTGGTGCGGAGTAATCCGGCAGCATCGTCGGCAAACGACGGACAAACGATGCGGGCACCGGGTAAAGTCGTAAGAGCCCCTTCGAGGTTCTGCGAATGATACAATCCACCGCCAATGTAACCACCGGAAGCCAGACGAAGTGTTATATTAGGAGTAAACTTACCGTTACTACGCCAATACTCGTGCGTACACTCCACGTACTGTTCTACGGCTGGCCAAAAATAGTCGGCAAACTCAGCTCCTTCGATAACAACATGTATTTTAGGGTCGAAGCGACACATACCGTTAGCGGTTCCCACAATATAGTCTTCAGCAATCGGGGCACTGAATACACGTGCATCACCAAACTCTTGCTGCATACCTTTGGTTACATTGAATACACCTCCTTTATCCTTATTGGCTACGTCCTGTCCCCAGATAAATGTATCGGGATTACGACGGAACTCTTCTTTGAGAGTTTCGTTGATGGCATTCACCATAAAACTCTTCTCTCCTTCAACAGGTCCCGGAAGCCCGTCTTTATACTTTTGAGGGATATAAGGTTCGGGAAGTACAAAATCATAAATACTTTCCGGTTTCGGATCGGGAGCAGCCAAGGCCTTACGATTGGCTGCGGCAAGTTCCTTTTTAGCGGCAGCCTCTATTTGCTGGAGATCTTCCTCTGTCAGGCGTTTATAGCGCAATAGCATGCGGCGGAATTTCATCAACGGATCGGCCTCTTTCACATAAGCCAACTCGTTTTCGTCACGATAAAGCGTATGCTTATCCGAATTGGAGTGCGAACCGATACGGACACAATTAGCATGGACAATGACCGGAGTACGATTGGCAATAGCAAACTCACGAGCTTCGGTCATGGCATTCATCGAGTCGAACACATCTTTCCCATTGCAATGGATGATACGGAGATTCTTAAAACCGGAGAAATTATCGGCCACTTTACGGTTGGCTGTCTGATCCTTTTTGGGAACAGAAATGCCGTAACCGTTGTCCTGAAACACAAAAATCACCGGAAGACGTTCGTTACTGGCACCGTTAATGGCTTCATAGACAAAGCCTTCGGAAGTGGCGGACTCTCCGTGTGAAGTGATCGCAACACCTTTATGTCCATAATATACCATGGCGCGTCCCACGCCTGCCGCATGAAGATCATGTGTGCCGGTAGCAGAAGAGATATTCTCGATGTGCCATTCCGGTTTGGCAAAGTGATTGGACATATGACGTCCGGCACTGCCCGGATCGGTAGCTTTCGAAATTCCGTTCAAAATCAGCTCCTCCGGTGTCATTCCGGCAGAAAGAACCGTAAGCATATCCCGGTAGTAAGGGAAAAGATAGTCTTCACCAAGGGTAAAAACCTGCCCTATAGCGAGTTGGATACCGTCATGTCCGGCATAAGGAGCATGATAAGACCAGCCAAGGGATTGCAGCAGATAGGCGGGTGCTTTCTCATCGAGAGCGCGGCCCAGGGTCATCAAATGATACCACTTGCGGAGGGTCTGTTCGTCAGTGGTTTTTATATCATATTTCTTCATTTTCAATCTTTTTAGTTAGTTTCACACAGCAGTCACTCTTTCCAGTTCTCCAGATAATCGGCAATGAAATGCAGGAAGTTACCTCCCAACGAACCATCCACCACCCGATGATCGTAAGAGAGCGACAAGTACATCTTATGACGAATGGCAATCACATCGCCTTCGGGAGTCTCCACTACGGCCGGCTTTTTTTCGATAACTCCCACGCCAAGTATTGCTACCTGCGGCTGGTTAATGATCGGCGTACCGAACAACATCTTAAAAGTGCCGAAATTGGTAATTGTAAACGTACCTCCGTCAATATCATCGGGCATCAGCTTATTCACCCGGGCCTTTTTCGCCAACGAATCGATAGCTACGGCAAGTCCGTTAAGATTCAGGCGATCAGCGTCGTGAATCACAGGGACAATCAGGTTTCCGTCATCCTGAGAAACCGCAATGCCGACATTAATATGTTTCTTATACAGAATGTTATATCCATCCACAGACACATTCACTTGCGGATAGGCAGCCAATGCCTGTGCCGTAGCCTCAGCAATAGCAGGCATATAAGTCAGTTTCACCCCTTCACGACGGAAGAAGACATCCTTATTCTTTTCACGCCAGCGAACCAACCGGGTGACATCGACTTCAACTACGTTGGTCACATGCGGAGAAACTTTCTTCGACATCACCATATGGTCGGCGATAATGCGACGAACACGATCCATCTCTTTCACCTCTACCGATGCGTCCGAAACAGAGGGGCTGAGGGACTGGGAAGCCACAGCTACAGGTTTCTTTGGCATTTCAGCAGCAACCGGAGTCGCAGGTGAAGAAGCAGGAGTGTTTACCTTAACCGCTGAAGACACCGCAACAGGGGCATCGGCAACCGGAGCACCTTTTTTCATTTCAATATAATGACGGATATCTTTTTTACTTAACCGTCCTTCATAACCTGTCCCGGGGATCGCATCCAGTTCTTCCTGGGGAATCTTTGCCTCCCGTGCCAGTTGGAGCACTGCCGGTGAGTACCAACGTTCTACTTTCGAGACAGTAGTTTCCGCTTTCACATTCGGAGCAGACGCGGCACTTGAAGCTTCCGCCGCTTCGGAAACAGATGTACCTTCTGCGGAACCTTCAGTTTCCGATGTTTCTACGGAGTCTTCTCCATCCATATCTACAATAGCAACTACAGTGCCCACGGGCACAGTATCACCTTCTTTAAACAATATCTCCACCACCTTTCCGGAAACGGGAGAAGGGATCTCCGCACTCACCTTAGCGGTGTTTACTTCAAAAAGCACATCATCTTCATTGATCCTGTCGCCCACTTGTACCGACCATGACAGAATGGTTCCTTCGGTAATACTTTCGCCCAGTTTGGGCATTTTTATTTCGAATCTTGCCATACATACAATTATTTATTCTTTCACTTGTTTAAGTAGAACAAGATTTTGAAAAAGAATGTTTTAAGTTAGTGTTTTTTTTAAGTAATAGCTTGAAAAAAGAAGATTGCCAAGTAACTGATAAAGCACCCATCACTCCCCCTGAAAATCACCGGGCGATTATACAAAAATGTTCTTAGCGAACATTTTGGAATATTTTAAAGTGAAATTCAAAAATAATAGGTTGTACTGCTCAAAAAAGCGTTTCCAAGATACTGCTTTAATGAAAAATTACGTATTTTTGTATACTTGTTTTTAAACTGTAACGTTTTTCACTAAAATCAGTAACAAGGATATGACATATTTATTAACTCTTCTGCTTCTCCTGACATCTTGTGCCGTCATTATCTTATCAGTCATTCTGATCCAGATGTCAAGGCACCGACGAAGTACGGCAAACGCACTGCAAGATGCTTACGAAACACTAAAACTGCAAAACCTACGTACCGAAGCGATTTTAGGTGATCTTCCTGTTGGTGTAGAAGTATATTCCAAAGAAGGAGTTCTGATAGGATTGAATGAACGTAGTTGCAAAATCTTCGGAGTAACCGATAAAAAAGAGTTACTTGGCTCCATACCAATCATGAAAAACCCCGTCATTCCACTGGCTGTGAAAGAAGCTTTTCAGCACCAGAAGAAAATACAAATAGACTTTCCTTATGATTTCTCTATCGTGAATAATACAGGTTTCTACAACACTAACCGCAGTAATGAAATAAAACGTATCAGCTGTAACGGTACACCGGTATTCGACTCTTATGGTAAAATGCAGAATTACGTTTTTATCATGAATGACATTACCAAAGAGTATGAACAAGCAAAGCAACTGGAAGAAAGCATCCGGCTATCTCATGAAGCTATACAGGCTTCAAATCTGGTACTCTGGCGATATGACAACCGGAGTCGTTTGTTTTCATCCTATAACGATCCGGTGACCAATTATAACAATGATGCATTGATGCCAACCGAAGAATATATTAGCGCAATGCATCATCTCGAAGACCTTGCCAATGTCCGCGAATATATCAATGCAATGGATGAAGGAAAGGATTTTTCTTATGAGATCCCCATACGGGTGAAAACAGCATACGATCCCGACTGGCAGGACTGTATCATAAGCGGTACTCCCTTTCTGAAAGATGAAAATGGAAAAATATTGGTTTATACTGGCTTCCGTCGTAACATCTCGTCATGGAAAAAACTGAATGACGCGCTCCTGAAAGCCAATCAACAGAACGAACTGATACTCAATAACAGTAATTCCGGCCTGGTTTATATCTCAACTGACCATATAGTACAATGGACTAACCTGGGCACCTGCTCCACCAGCATCTCAAACGAAGCTTATAAGAAAGGAACATTCTGCTATCAATCCACATACGGTCGCAATACTCCCTGCGAAGATTGTGTAATGCAAAAAGCAATACTTTCCCGGCAAACAGAACGACATGTCCTCAATTTGAATAACCGGCTGATAGAATCCTACGCTACACCTATTTTTAACAGCCATGATAAGGTAGAAGGTGTAGTGCTCCGGCTTAACGATGTTTCGGAACGCGAACGCCTGATCTCAGAACTAAGTGAAGCCAAAGAACGTGCAGAACAATCGGACAAATTAAAATCGGCATTCCTGGCAAATATCAGCCACGAAATACGGACACCGCTCAATGCCATAGTCGGCTTCTCAAGCTTGCTGATGAATACTGAAAGTCAAGAAGAAAAAATGGAATTTAACCGGATTATCACTACAAATACGGACTTGCTGTTGCGCTTGATTAACGACATACTTGACTTATCGAAAATTGAAGCCGGATTTGTAGACCGGAAGATAGATAAACTCGACTTGGCAATCTACTTCAATGAGCTATATCACTCGGCACAACAACGAATGACAAATCCGGACGTGAAACTAATCTGCGAAAATCCATACGAACACTGTATCGTACAATTAGATAGCAAACGAATGGCACAAGTGGTGCTGAATTACACGACGAATGCAATCAAATATACTCCCAAAGGAACTATCCGCATGGGATATGAACGTTGTGACGGAGGGCTCCGCTTCTATGTGTCAGATACAGGTATTGGCATTTCGGAAGAGAATAAACCCCGTGTGTATCACCGCTTTGAGAAATTAGACGAATTTGCACAAGGTACAGGATTAGGTCTTTCTATTTGTAAGGCAATTACCGAAGCCTGTGGTGGACGATTAGGTTTTGAGACAAAAGAAGGTGTAGGATCTACTTTCTGGTCATGGATTCCATGTGAGTTCTGCGAACCTGACACAAAAGAGACTGACATTATCGAAGTTTCGGACTCCGACTCTTCATCCAGAGCTATACAGAAACCATCAGCCGGATTCAATGATCTGACAGATCCCCAGCCAAAGAAAATATTAGTAGCTGAAGATATCGATAGCAACTACCGGCTGATAACCGCCTTATTAAAACACACCAACTATAGCCTCCATCGGGCAATGGACGGAATCGAAGCTGTAGAAAAAGCAAAGGCAGAACAGTTTGACCTGATATTAATGGATATGAAAATGCCACATCTCGATGGGCTGGAAGCTACACGAAGGATAAGAAGAACAAATGAAAGCCTACCCATTATCGCCTTAACAGCACATGCATTCAACTCGGACAAAGAAGCAGCACTTGAAGCCGGTTGTAACGCATATATCGTAAAACCGGTAAACAAGGAACTTCTGCTAAAGACTTTACACGAATATCTTGATTAACATCATATTGCAGGCCATCCTATGATTATTCATCAAGTGCATTGTATTTGTTCCTACGCAACTCTTTAATGACTGTTTGTTCTGCCTTGTTGAATCCCTCGGAGACCGATGTCTCTGCAAAATATCTGAAAATCCAATTCCGGAACCTATCTGTAGGTATAGCCGGATAAAAATACTCTTTCAGATTCGTCACCTCACTACGGACCGAACGTACAGAAGGATGTAATCTGATATTTTCCTCTGACGGGGCTACGGCAAGCAGTGTATTCAGCAGTTTCAAATCCGTATCATACAGCAATGTGCAATGATACATCGCACGATTGCGATGTACGCATTGCGCACTGCCCGAAACCTTTCGCCCACTGACATAAATACCCAACCGTTCATCACCCGTCGCTGCCACTCCGGCAGCACTCAGCATTGTAATCGTTTTCTCCAGATAAGTCTCAAAACGTGCCAGGCGGGTAGTCTCAATAAATGTAAGATTGATATTACCCAGATCGTGATATACTGCGCCACCACCGGAAAAACGGCGGAATACAGGGATCTGCTTTTCACCTGCTGCCGTTAAATTCACTTCCGCTTCCATCCGTTGATGCTTACCGATAATTATGGAAGGAGCACTTTGCCAAAGCATGAATACATCTTCCGTACCCTGTTTCAGCAAATACTCCTCAGCAGCCAAGTTAAAACCGGCATCCGTTGAAAAACTGTTGATGAAACGCATCAGGCAAACAGTGTTTCATGATAAATCTCACCGACTGTCGGGTGTGGAAAAACACTCTTTCTGAATTCATCGACCGTATAGCCCCGTTGGATAGCAATGCCCGCCACGACAATAATTTCCGAAGCCGGATTACCCAGCATGTGACAACCGATAATTCGATCATTATGATCGATAATCAGTTTGCAGAGTCCGTTACCTAATTCATTCTCGGCAACAAAACGTCCCGAATAAATCATTGGAAGCTTCTGTACCCGATAATAAATACCCTTAGCCATCAATTCTTCCTCTGTTTTACCAACGCCGGCAAGTTCAGGATTAGTATAAACCACACCGGGAACACAATTATAATTCATTGGATCATCTATACCCAAAATATGGTTAACAGCCACCTCTGCCTCACGGATAGCGGTATGTGCCAACAGTGAATAACCGGTAATATCACCACAAGCATATACACGTGGATGAGAGGTCAACATATGTTCATCCACTACTACACCGTTCCGGTGTAATTCGATATTCAGTTTATCCAATCCTACCTGAGTGATATTAGCTTTCCGACCTACACTTACCAATATCCGGTCAGCTTCAATAAACGAGCTCTTTCCATCCTTCTCCACTGTCACCCCTTTATCACTCACTTCTGTTACTTTTGTATTCAAATAGAAGTTTATACCTTTCTTTGTATAGTCGCCACGCAACATGGCACTCGTTTCTTTATCCATTACTCCGAGAATTTCCGGCATCATCTCGATAACCCGTACCCTGACGCCCATACTATTAAAGAATGAAGCAAATTCCATTCCGATTACTCCCCCACCGATAATGGCAAGTGAAGAGGGAAGAACGGTACTGTCCAATGCTTCACGCGAAGTCCAGTAATCTATATCCGAAAGCCCCTTTATAGGAGGAATCACTGTATCCGATCCTGTACAAACCATCAGATAGGTCGCCTCGTAAACATCTCCGTCACAATAGATGCGGAAGCCATTTTCACCCTCACCTTCTATCACCGCTTCTTTATCTATAATGGTCACTCCGTAAGAGTTCACCGTCATTCTTACCCCACCCGTCAGTTTCTGTACCGTCTTATTTTTCCGGTTAATCATTTTTTCCATATCAAATGTGGGAGCACTATCTACAGAGACACCATATTTCGGGGCACTCTTGATGCTATCAAGTATCTTGGCAGAATAGAGTAATGCCTTCGTAGGAATACATCCTTCATTGAGACACACGCCACCCATTGCTTTTTTCTCAAACAAAACGGCACGTAATCCGTTTGCTCCTGCCCGCTCGGCAGCGGTATATCCAGCGGGTCCCCCGCCAATGATAGCTATATCATATTTCATAATCGTATAATTTTTAAGTTATTCCTACTATTAACAACAAAAAAGGATAGAGCTTAGTTTTAAGTTAATCCTGTATCTTTCATATGAAGAAGGAGAACAAAAGTAACAAGTCGCTTTTTTACCATAAACATAAGAAGGAAATATGTACTTTTGCAGCATCCATTAAAAATGGTCATAACATTATCATTAATAAAAAGAAGAAATGACACTGTTGATGTTAATCATAATCCTTTTAGTATTATTGCTGGGGCTCTATGCTTACTTGGGCGGATTCTCCGAGATTAAAGTAAGTACCCAAAAGTCCGGTGGAGAAACTATTGTCTACCAAGAAGTAACAGGCGACTATAAACAGACTAAAGCAATAACCAACAAGATCTATTATTACTTGTTGCACAAACTTAAAATAGAAGCCAACAGAGGCATAGGTATCTTTTATGATAATCCGAAAGAAATAGCCAAGGATAAGCTACGTTCGGAAATCGGTTGCATCATTGAGTCTAAAGACACTAACCGTTTGTCTATCAACGAATGCATGTACAAAATAAAAGTTCTACCGTCAGAAGACTATGCAACAGCTGAACTTCCACTCAAAAACGGGCTTTCCATATTTATTGGTTTTATCAAAGTATATCCTGCGCTGGATAAATATATATCAGAACAGGGTAAAAAGAAGGGTTCGGTCACCGAGATTTATGATATTCCAAATAGAAAAATTATTTATAGGCAAGCCCTGTTGAAATGCGATCAATAAGTGATGGCAGACCACAGAGAAATCTTTGGCAGACCACCAAAGAATAGGAATATCTCTTCTCAAAATAATTAGATAGAAGTAGTTTTACTAAATCTGCTATTCATATTTGCAGAGAGCTGAGATTTAAAGAGCTTGTAGAATGTCATCCGATTTATAGGCATACAGATAAAAACAATTATAAAATAACATTTTACCAAAGAATCCATTTTTAGTAATATGAAGAAATTACTCTGTCCCCAGTGCAAAATCGCTGGTATGTACGTAAAAAACAGCCAAGGAGAGCGGTTATTAGTATACATCACCCAAAATGGAACAGTAGTCCCCAAATATCCGGAAGCCTCAACTGAGGGATTCGACTTTACGGAAGTATATTGCTTGGGGTGTTCCTGGCATGGCTCACCCAAGCAATTAACAAAGATTTAAAAAAGCAACATTTACAGACAATGTCGCCACCTCCTTTCCGGGGAGATGGCGACCGACTGAAACACTTCACTTCTCATCTGAATAAGGCATATAAGGGCTACACATATCCGTATTGTAACAGAGATTTCGCATAACTTTTTCCGTATTAATTAGATGTTTCAATTGTCCCACTGCCTGAAATCAATCCAAACCATCTTCGACATTTTGAGATCCGTTTTAGCCGAATCGTGTCCATAGCGAATACCACAGTTATAATGCACATAAGTCTTTTGCAAATTGATAGCATCGGTAATGGCAACAGAAACAACTCCGGGTTGCGCATCAGCTTCCAGAGAATAAATACACTGCTGCCGATGGAGCTTCATACTATTGTTGATGTGAGCCAGATAGTTCTGGCGAAGAGTCCAGCCCCCCCATGTTACATAATTGGGAGTCATTGCCTGCGCAGCATCAATCCACCGCAACCCCTCGCTCGTTTCGTAAACAAAGGCTTCTGCTCTATCATAAAACTCTCCGGGAATAAACTGCCAGAGTTTACTGTATAGCCCATTGCCATATTGTCCTTTACAAGAGTAATCCATCGACAATGTTTTATAAGATATTTCAGTAGACGATTCCTTGCCAAACGATACTTTGAAAGCCTTCCAAGGTTTTTCTTCCAGTTCAGCAGGTGATACGGATACAGATACTTTCCAAAAAGAATTCTCTGTATAGTTGGTTCCATGATTCACCGTTTGCGGCTGATAACTGATTTCCCGGAAAATACCCCCATCCGAATGGACAGTGATCTCACTGGAGGCTTCCCGCATCAGGTTCCAGATGTAAGCATAGACATTGGCTCCTTTGGGCGTTGTATAGTCTTTGATATTAGCAGTGAAACCATTTCCCGCGTCGTTCGTTATACTCAATATACAATTGTTGTTCTTACTGTATATCTGGAAGTTATAGGCATCTATCGCCCAGGAGTTATCTATAATCACATCGGGTGCTGCCCCCTCTTTCATCTTATAAGGAACCGCCTGCATGGAATAGTTCATATCCCCCTGAGCATAACCGTAGATACGGTTATAAATTTCTATCCGCTTCAAAGCCTCCTTATCTGCCATTTGTGCATTATATGCAGGATCCGGATCGGTACCTTTGGGCAAAATATCCGCAGAACGGGTCAACAGTTGCTGGTTGAAAGAGGCCGCTCCCTTACCAATCATATTGTTTTTGGCATATGGATCGGCAGAAGGAAAGATTCGGTAATGCTGCACATTATCATAATTAATGGCATAATAACCCGGCTCCATATAAACTCCTATTAATGAAAGCATTTCGTTCTTTTGTTCCGGAGTATCCTGAGTGGCAATAACATAGAAATCTCTCTTATAGAACTTCAGCATGCGGAACAGAGAGACCGGATATTTACCGGAAACAACATCTTTGATATTCAGGATAACCGTCACATAGATATCCGGATTCTTGATATCGGCATCGAGTTCTGTCTCAGGATTTGTCATCTTATCATAGTCCACAATTGTCTTTTTCCCTATTTCCCAGGAAGTGGGAATGTTGTTGAACAAACGGGAAGTAATATCTTTCACTTCCGCATCATCAGTTCCCATGCGTACCAAGACTACATCTTTCTTATCGATCTCATTATCTTCATCAGGCACCGGAACATCATCGATAATATCCCTAACACATGCCCCTAAAAGAATGCTTGAGAACAGAAGTAGCACATATATCATTTTTGTTTTCATAATAATCTTTTTTTAATGGTTCGTTTTACCAGTTATTATAGTCAATCCACACCGTAGTTGTTTTATGCACATCTACTGTGGCATCATAAGCAGTGCCGGCACTACTTGGCAAAGGATGAATCACTGCGGCTCCCCAACTCGTGAACCAGGCTCCTCCGCGCTGTAACACCATTCCGTCAGTTATTTCAATGGCTACAACACCCGCCGACGCGCCGGTTGTACGAGCAGTAATAGCACACTCCTGATTGTAATTGAGCAAATTCTGGTTAAACTGCAAGTCATTGTTATAATCGCAAAAAACATTATCCGTGCCTGGGGTTCCCGCCACATGGTTGTAGAGAATATCATACCATGCGGGCGAAATCATGGCAACCCCATCGATCATACCATCTGCTTTCATTGCTTTATTCCCCTTGAAAAGGATTTCAGGATACCATTTCCAGCAATAATCCATCTCAGCATCGGTAATAGTACGGGTCACTTCACGGGTCATTTCCGCCAGCTGATAGATGATAGACTTTCCCCAACGATACTCACCCTTTAAAACAGGACTCGCTCCCAAATCAAACCCTACACTCTTTTCATACGCATGTTCAATGGTACTCTCGGTTTGCGGCAGTCCTGGTGCAAAATCAACCAATTTGAGATCTAATTGAGACTGTTCGTCGTCACGGATATTAATCTTTGTATAAGCATTATTCCGTAATCCCCATATCAGTGCCCAGAGTTCATACATGGGTGGATTATTCAAAGATACCAATGAATTATCGAGCCTGTTAGAAAATCCGTTGCCACCCGAACTGTAAACAGCAAGCATATTATCTCCATTGGTTGGCGCATAAATACGTAAATTATAAGCGTCAATAGTCCATTCTCTGTCAACCATCCCATCATACCTTTTATCTTCCCTTGGAGCATAATTCCTTGTTTCAGCAGTATAAGGTAACAACGTTTCATATCCAGTCATATGATACTTGTAATCACTGGTATAAACATAGAACCGGTTACTGATATAAATTTTCTTCATAGCATGCAAAGCCCGTTCGGTAACTTCAGGGGCAGAAGGATCATCCGTTGGACCGGGAGAAGAAAGCATACTACGGGTATGGGGGTTAAGACCATTCGTGCCACAGAGTTTCTTCAAAGCGTCCGGATCATTTGTGTCATAATAAGCATAACGCTGCTCGCGCGGGAAGCTAACTTTATAATACCCTTTATCTACATAAAGTCCGAAAAGTTTCAGCATCTGTTCCTTCAAATCTTCCTCCTTACCATCTTTGGCTATTAAAATCACTCCCTGACGATTGTGACGGATATCCTGTATCATTTCAAAATTATAAGTACCTGCTAAAAAGTCAGCGACATTGCCCACAATTGTCAGGTCGTTCAATGTATCTTTTGCCATAGATTCCAACGTTGCCAGCTTATCTGTACCGGGTAGATCATTAAAAGATATCATCTTGTCGTAATGGTTCACGGTTTGCAGTCGAACTGCAACTTTCTTTGTTTCCGCACTCGTTCCATTGAGCCAGATTAAGTAGTTTCCCGGACGGGAAGCTACATCGACATCATCCATATTCATAACGGTTGCAGCCGATAAATCCTCTGCACTGATCGGTTCGTCCGTATCGCAGGAGTAGAATGCAAGCAAAACAAATAGAAAAATGAATAAAGTTTTCATATCCATATGTGTTTAATAGTGAGACAATATGCCACATTTACCGGCTGAAATGTGACGGGTTCAATTACTTCGTCTATAAAAAGAGAACGTACAGCAAAAAGAATAGGTTCAAATCAACAGCAATTAAGGTTAATGTACAGTCTATCAAAAAGAAGTAATCTATGCATGAAAGTACTGTAAATAGTACAATGTGGAAAGTTATTAGAACTTTCTAATTAGGTCATTTTAATTATTCCGGACAAGAAAAATATTCTATTTTAATAATGACAAGACATAAAACAGCATATAGAGTAATCAAAATCATCAGACAGAAGGGCACTCCATATTTAGTAAAGTTTTTTAGAATACAGACGCAGTATTTCCCGGTTAACGAAGTTTATCATCCCGGTAAGTAAACCAATACCTTCCCTCACGGGTTATACCACCAGTATTCACCCATTCACGATGTATCATGGATAAAAGTATTTTAATCAATAACGTTCAAATATTCGATGGCAGCCACGAGCAGACTATCCAGGGAAATGTACTGATAGAAAACAGCCGGATTAAAGCCATTTCAGAAACTCCGATCCCTACAGACGGAATTAGTAATCCCACTATCATAGACGGAAAGGGAAAATTCCTGATGCCCGGACTAATCGATGCACACTGGCATGCTTATATGTCATGCAATACAATGATGGATCTGCTGACTGCTGACACCGCTTATACACAATTCAAAGCCGGACAGGAAGCAGAGGCCACGCTACTACGCGGATTTACGACCATCAGGGATGCCGGTGGTCCGGTCTTCGGACTAAAACGGGCCATTGATGAAGGTATTCTTTCCGGACCACGTATCTATCCAAGCGGTTCCCTTATCTCTCAGACAGGAGGACATGGAGATTTCAGAGCGGTGTATGACGAACCGCGTCCATTCGATTGTTGCGGATTAACGCATACGGAAGAGATAGGTGCTGCCATTATTGCCGATGGAGTGGATGCCGTAACTGTTGCCGCACGCAACAATCTCCGCTTGGGAGCCAGCCAGATCAAGTTGATGACAGGCGGCGGAGTTGCTTCTCTATACGATCGGTTGGAAGACACACAGTTTTTTGAAGAAGAAATTCATGCTGCTGTCAAAGCGGCAGAAGATGCGGGAACCTATGTAATGGTGCATGTCTATGTGCCCAGAGCTATTCAACGAGCTATCCATGCGGGAGTAAAAAGTATTGAGCACGGACATCTGATTGATGAGGCGACTATGGAACTGATTGCGGAGAAAGAGATATGGCTCAGTATGCAGCCTTTCACTTTGGGAGATAATCAGTTCCCTACGAAAGAACAGCAGGAGAAACATGCTTTAGTAGTTCAGGGTACAGACCAGACATATCAACTGGCAAAGAAATATAAGGTCAAGTTGGCATGGGGAACAGATTTACTATTCAATCCGGCCAATACGAAAAATCAGAATCAAGGTATCCTCAAATTACAGAAATGGTTCAGCAATTTTGAAATTCTTAAAATGGTGACACATGATAATGCGGAGTTACTGGCCTTATCCGGTGCAAGAAACCCCTATCCAGGAAAGTTAGGCAGTATAGAAGAAGGAGCCTGGGCCGATTTAATCCTGGTGGATGGAGATGTACTGAAAGACATTACACTACTGGGCGATCCGGAAAGAAATTTCGCAATGATTATGAAGGGAGGAACAATATACAAGAATAAAATTTAATCTCACGTAGAAAAGCCCGACTCCCCTCCAAATAAAATTCCGGTTAACGCAGAATCAGCGATAACCGGAATTATATCCATTTAAACGGAAAGAATTAAGAATCCGCATATTACACAGATCGTTTTTCTCCCGTTACTGTAATTGAGTAAATCCCGACATTTCCGGATTTATACTTTCGGATCGTGTCTTCATCCAGATGTTCATATAACACTTCATCAGGAATAAGAACCGTTTTAGTCCTCGCAATACGAATATCCACAAAGTCGGCCTTTTCTATCTCCTGCAAATAATCTTCCTTTTGAATAGCACTTGCGATGCACCCTGCATACATCGCCGCATTATCAGTAAACTTTTTGGGGAATGTTCCATTAAGTACAACATCGGATATACAGAAATGTCCGCCAGGCTTCAGCACACGATAAATCTCTTTGAAAATAATATTCTTTTCAGGAAGCAGATTAAGTACACAGTTGCTCACAACGACGTCTGCCGTATTATCCAGTAAAGGCATATTCTCTATATCACCTTCCAAGAACTCCACATTGACATATCCCCGTTTAAGTGCGTTGTTACGTGCTTTTGTTATCATTTGAGGGGAAAAGTCAATACCAATGACCTTACCGCTTTCACCTACTTCCGCACGGGCAATAAAGCAATCATTCCCTGCTCCCGAACCTAAATCAACCACTGTATCACCTTCACTGATATTGGCATATTGTGTAGGTAATCCGCAGCCGACCCCTAAATCCGCATCAGGTTCATAACCTTTCAGATTTGTATAGTCCTCACTCATTATGGTAAATACTTTTTTTGAAGCAGCCAAAGGGTTTCTACCGCAACAGCAACCTTTCAGCTCTTCTGCATTCAGAGCGAGCTCACTATAACGTTGTTTCACTAACTCCTTTAAATCTTGATTGTTTTTTATCTGATTCTTTTCCATCTTGTTCTCATTTTTAATCATACTATAATCTTCCGTATCCAATACTCTTCATTAAAGCCCTATTGCAAGAATATCTGTTCGTAAATACACGAACATCTTTCGTAAAAAATCCCTTTACCCACAACATGATGTCCCGGTACAGGTGCAATCGTTTAAAAACTCTACGAATAACAACCGGGCAAACTCCCAGTTCTCACGGTTGATGCAATACCGAACTTTAGGCGCTTCTATTTCTCCCTGAATTAATCCTGCATCTTTCAGTTCTTTTAAATGCTGTGAGACGGTTGCCTTGGCAATAGGCAACTCTTCATGGATATCCCCGAAATAACAACTATCCTGTTTCGCTAAGAAACTAAGGATAGCAATCCTCGCCGGATGTCCCATAGCCTTGGCAAAGCGGGCAAGCTGCTCCTGCTTTTCTGTGTACTGCTTTGTTTTCACTTTATCATTCTCCCATTGTTTATTGTTCGCAAAACTACGAACAGATTCTGAATTGACAAAACGAAGCAAGTTCTTTTTAGGAATGATTAAGAATATCTTATACCGGTCTCCAAAAGCTAACTATATCTATTTCAATGAAAGATAACAATACACATAAAAAGAGCTCTGAAATAAAAACTTCCAGAGCCCCTACCTCTTAAATACCTGTTTGTTACTCAACCACCATGATGCGGTCATTTAATCCCACTTTCGTATTTTCTTCCACAAAAATCTCTTTCACCACCCCATCAGCCACCGAACGAATTTCATTCTCCATCTTCATGGCGACCAACACACATAGCGGATCACCCTTCTTCACTTCGTCTCCTTTCTTCACATAAGTTTTCAGGATAACACCCGGCATAGGAGCCACAACCACCTGACGTCCTACGACATCTGCTCCGTTACGGGCATTATGAATCTTTTCCAACTCCCCTTTCAGTTCAATCTGATAAAGTTCCCCCTTATTCATAATGGTATAGGAGGAATGGGAAGTCGGAGATATCTGTACTCCGTGCGAATGATGATTGATGATGATGGAATAGATAGAATCACCTCCTACATTATAGTCCACATCATATACTTTTCCGTTAACCGCCACTTTCTTCACAGGCCCGTCTTCCAGTATCTCCACTTTATATTCACTGTCGGGCACATCCTGTATCTTGGCATAATAGGTTGCTAATATTGTTGTCATAATCATTCTGAGTTTAATAGTTATTGGCAGTCATCTGCAACTTGCCGTAATATTTCCAAAGCGAATCTCCTACTACCGGAAGCGTAGTGGCGCGTGAAGCAGCCTCTTTTTCTTCTTCATAGTGCTTCAGCGCAGCAGCAATCACCGCTACAGTCGGATCGGTATTCTGCCTGCGCTTCAGGTCTTCCTTGTCGAAACGGGTGTCGATGAAAGTAGTATCGTATTCTCCTTTCAGGAAAGCCGCATTCTTCAACACACGCTGGTGGAAAGGAATCGTAGTCTTGATACCCAAGATCTTATATTCCCGCAACGCACGAGCCATATTCGAAATAGCCGAATCACGGTTACGCCCCCAACAACAAAGTTTGGCAATCATCGGATCATAATGCAACGAAACCTCAAATCCCGCATAAGCCGCACTATCCAAACGAACATTACGTCCTTCGGGAGCTTCACGAACGGTTATCACCCCGGGTGAAGGCATAAAGTTGTTTTCAGGATCTTCGGCATAGATGCGGCATTCGATGGCAGCACCCCGAAATTCGACATCTTCCTGCCGGTAAGGGAGACGGTTGCCCGCAGCCACCAGAATCATGTCTCGCACTAAATCCACTCCCGTACATTCTTCCGTCACCGGATGCTCTACCTGCAGACGGGTGTTCATCTCCAGAAAATAAAAGTTCTGGTCTTTGTCCATCATAAACTCCAGCGTTCCGGCACTGTAATAGTTGATTCGTTTGCAGGCTTCCACTGCCACCTTCAGCATTTTGGCTCGTGTTTCGGGCTTCACAAAAGGAGAAGGCGACTCTTCGATCACTTTCTGGTTACGCCGTTGAATGGAACATTCACGTTCGTACAGATGAATCACATTGCCATACTTATCGCCCAGTATCTGCACCTCAATATGATGCGGATTCTCGATATATTTTTCAATATAAACGGCATCGTTGCCAAATGAAGTTCCGGCTTCGGATTGCGAAAGGCGAAGTGCGGTTTCCATCTCCTCTTCACTGCGTACCAGACGCATACCTTTCCCACCACCTCCGGCAAGTGCTTTCAGCATGATGGGATAGCCTACTTCGGCAGCCACCTTTTTGGCTTCGGCAATGCCTTTCACCGGATCTTCCGTGCCCGGTACGATCGGTAAACCAGCTTCACGCATAATCCGGCGGGCCTCAGTCTTAATACCCATTCGGGCAATAATATCGGCACTCGGACCAATAAAGATAACCCCCTCTTCCTCACAACGACGGGCGAAGTCTGCATTCTCAGACAGAAAGCCATATCCCGGATGAATGGCAGCTCCCGTCTTTTTAGCAATCTGCAGAATCTTCTCCGGCTTCAGATAAGAGGTATCTTCCGGCGAATCGGAGATACAATAAGCCTCTTCGGCATAACGTACATGCAAGGCACCACGGTCTACACGGGTATAAATAGCCACCGTAGCAATATTCATCACCCGACAGGTTCGGAAAATACGCATGGCAATCTCGCCACGGTTCGCAACTAATATCTTTTTTATCATACGATGTTCTCCTCTGCTTTAAAGTGGAAGGTTTGAATGTTTCTTCGGCGGATTGGACTGCCGCTTATTAGCGAGCATCTCAAAACTGCGTATCAGGCGCATACGGGTTATGGCCGGGTCGATAACTTCGTCTACATAGCCCAATTCGGCAGCCCGGTACGGATTGGCAAATTTACTGCGATAATCATCCTGTAGCTCTTTTCTTTTCGCCTCGGCATCTGCGGCTTTGTCAATCTCTTTGCGGAACAGAATATTCACCGCACCGTCCGGCCCCATTACGGCAATCTCGGCAGTAGGGTATGCCAGATTCACATCTCCCCTGATATGCTTGGAACTCATTACATCATAAGCACCGCCATAAGCTTTACGGGTAATGACAGTTACTTTAGGTACAGTGGCTTCGCAATAAGCATAGAGCAGTTTAGCACCGTTACGGATAATGCCGCCATACTCCTGATCCACACCCGGAAGGAACCCCGGCACATCGACCAGCGTGAGCAACGGAATATTGAACGCATCGCAGAAACGCACAAAGCGTGCCGCTTTGATAGAAGCATTGATATCGAGTGTTCCGGCCAGTGCCAACGGCTGATTGGCCACCACTCCTATCGTTTTCCCGTTCAGGCGGATATAGCCGATAACGATGTTACGGGCAAATTCTTCCTGCAATTCAAAGAAACTATTATCATCCGCCACGGCACGGATCATCTCTTTTATATCGTATGGCTGATTGGGGTTGGTAGGCACGAGTTCCGATAGTTCGGGCGTAAGCCGCGTCGGAGAATCGGTGGTAGCCACAAACGGAGGTTCCTCCATATTATTGCCGGGCAGATAAGAAATCAGTTCACGGATGTAATTAATACATTCAATATCATTTTCAGCAGAGAGATGTGCCACCCCCGACTTCATGGTATGGACATCCGCCCCTCCCAGATCTTCTTTGCTGACCTCTTCCTGTGTAACACTTTTCACCACATCGGGACCGGTAATAAACATATAACCGGAATTTTTCACCATCAGGATAAAATCGGTCAATGCAGGCGAATAGACCGCCCCGCCCGCACACGGGCCCATGATGGCACTGATCTGCGGAATGACACCCGAGGCTAAAGAATTGCGTAAGAATATCTCCGCATAACCGGCCAGCGAACGGACTCCTTCCTGAATGCGGGCTCCTCCGGAATCGTTCAGCCCGATGATGGGTGCTCCCATCTGCATAGCCATATCCATCACTTTACAAATCTTCTTGGCATACGTTTCGGACAGTGCACCGCCAAAAACGGTAAAGTCCTGGGCAAAGACATAAACAAGCCGTTTGCCGATCATTCCGTATCCAGTCACAACCCCGTCACCGGAAATCTTCTGTTTCTCCATACCGAAATCGGTACAACGGTGGGTGACCAGTTTATCGAGTTCAATAAACGATCCTTTCTCCAGAAGCAGGTCGATACGTTCACGTGCTGTCAGTTTTCCGACAGAATGCTGTTTCTCGATACGGGCGTCTCCGCCACCTTTTTCAGCTTGCCTGTTCAACTCTTCCAGGCGATTGATAAGCTCTTTCATAGGCTATTATTTTAAAGTATATGTAAAGTTAGCATGTAAAAAAGAGAATAGATGTAATCCAAATTACAATTGCTCGTTTATTTTCACTCTCTTTCCCGAAGAAAATGAAAAGTTTGGAATCCCGACTTTATTAAGATAACAATTATTTGCTTAAAAATGTTAGCGTGCATGTCCTATAACATTATTTTGAGTATGAGTCAACAAACTTCCCCTCTCAGACGTTTAATCTCGCAAATAGTTTATGTAAAAACCTAGACCAAAATGAAAATGAGAACAATCAAACATTTTTTAGCAGCATGCTTCCTGCTTGTGTTTGCCACAGGCATACATGCACAAGAGCAGGGAACAAAAACTTATCTGCCCAAGTTTGCCATCAAAACCAATGCCCTCTACTGGGCCACCAGTACTCCGAACCTGGGATTTGAAGTGGCTTTGGCGAAAAAACTTACTCTTGACGTATCGGGCAACTACAACCCCTGGAAATTCTCCAAAGACAGACAAATCAAGCACTGGCTGGTACAACCCGAACTCCGTTACTGGCTTTGCGAACGTTTCAACGGTAGTTTTTTCGGCCTGCACGGCCATTACGCCGATGTAAACATGAGCAATCTCGATATATTCGGGTTGGGCAACTACCGTTATGACGGCAAAATCTATGGTGCAGGTATCTCTTACGGTTACCACTGGATACTCAAGAATCGCTGGAGCATGGAAGCTACCATCGGTGCAGGATATGCCCGCCTGAATTATGATAAATATGCGTGTGGCAAGTGTGGTGAGAAGCTGGGACATAACAACAAGAATTATTTCGGCCCGACGAAAATAGGACTCAGCATTATTTATACTATCAAGTAAAGCCCCACACACATTCTCCGGAACCAATTATAAAAAATTAAATCAATAGTAACAATGAAAAGAAAAATCATATATTTCCTCTTGGCCCTCGCAGTTGTTATGCCGGCCAGTGCCCAGAAATTCTTTAAAGATGCCATCAGTCTATCCGATGTTTCGCTGTGGCAACAAGGCAATTCGCTTTATGTAGACATGCAGATCGACATGAAAAATCTAACGGTCAGTCCCGAACGTATGCTCACACTTACTCCGCTCCTGACAGACGGACAGCACAACGTAGCGCTGGAAGAGATCATCATTAACGGTAAACGCCGTCAGAAAGCTTACTTACGCGGATTAGCCATCAGCCGCGAACTGCCTGCCGGTATCGTGGTACCTTATAATAAAAGAGAAGTACTAAATTATGCCCAGGTGATCCCTTACGAACCCTGGATGGCAAATGCTTCATTGAATCTGGTTGAAAACCTCTGCGGATGCGGCAATAACGAAGAGATGCTCGCACAAGAACTGATCACCAACGATGTCTCTACCGAAGCCAAACGCCTGAGCGCCATGGTACCGGTGGTTGCTTATATTCAGCCTACCGTAGAAGTTGTGAAAAACCGTAGCGAACAGTATGAAGCTCACCTCGACTTTCCTGTCAGCAAAGCTGTGATCCAGCCGGAATTCATGAATAACCACAAAGAGCTGATGAACATTCATGCTATGTTCGACAAGATTCAGAATGACAAGAACCTGACAGTAACAGGAATCAGTATCGAAGGATTCGCTTCACCGGAGGGTCCGTTGAAATTCAACGAACAACTGTCGCAGAAACGTGCCGAAGCTCTGAAGAATTATCTGACTACCAACGAAAAAGTTCCCGGCAAACTTTACAAAGTAACTTTTGGTGGTGAAAACTGGGACGGATTGGTACAAGCATTGGAAAAATCGTCAATGAAAGATAAAGATAAATTTATCGGTATCATCAAGAATACGACTGACGATGCACGCCGCAAACAGGAAATCATGCGCGTGGACGGAGGCGTACCCTACCGTACGATGTTGAAAGAGATTTATCCCAGACTCCGCAAAGTGAACTGCAAGATAGACTACACCGTAGCCAACTTCGATGTAGAGCAAGGACGGGTGGTGATAAAAGTCAACCCGAAATACTTGAGTCTGAATGAGATGTATCAGGTGGCCAACAGCTATCCAAAAGGAAGCAACGACTTCGTGAATGTATTCGACATCGCTGTACGTATGTATCCGAACGATGAAGTAGCCAACCTGAATGCCGCCGCCGTATCACTGACCAAGAAAGATCTGGAAAACGCAATCAAGTATATGGATAAAGCCAACCATCAAACAGCAGAATTCATCAACAACGTAGGTGTATACAACTTCCTCAATGGAGATGTACAACGTGCTGTCGCTGCCTTCAACCAAGCTGCCCAGATGGGTAACGAGGCCGCTAAAGCCAACCTGCAGCAGCTGCAGCAGATCTTGAATATGAAGAAAAAATAAATCCCCGGCATTGGGGTGTAGCCATCCGATGAAAAGGGTGTAGCTATCCGGACCAAAGAGTGTAGCCTTTCCATGCGGAGGGCTACACCTTTTTTTATTTACCGCTATACAGCAAAAAAATAATTATTTCATCCGTCAAAACAGGTTCCGGTTTTGTTATATCAATATCTTAACTTAAACATCAACTATTAAAAACAGACAATTATGACACTGATCCTTGCTATCGTTCCGGTATTGCTCTTGATTGTATTAATGGCATTTTTTAAAATGCCGGGTGACAAAAGTAGCGTCATCTCCCTCATAGTAACTATGCTGATAGCTCTTTTCGGATTCCATTATGCGGCAGACAACTTGGTATTTTCATTCGTATACGGTGCACTGAAAGCGGTTTCTCCTATCCTGATTATCATCCTGATGGCTATCTTCAGCTACAATGTATTGCTGAAAACAAAGAAGATGGAGATTATCAAACAACAATTCTCTTCCATCTCTACCGATAAAAGTATCCAGGTACTGCTCCTTACCTGGGGTTTCGGAGGGTTACTTGAAGCTATGGCAGGTTTTGGTACAGCTGTTGCCATCCCCGCCGCTATCCTGATCAGTCTGGGATTCAAACCCATTTTCTCAGCTACCGTCAGCCTGATTGCCAATAGTGTGGCTACGGCTTTCGGTGCCATAGGTACACCGGTACTGGTACTTGCCAAAGAAACCAATCTGGATGTACAGGTGCTGAGTACGAACGTCGTACTGCAACTTTCCGTACTAATGTTCCTGATACCGTTGGTACTGCTCTTCCTGACCGACCCGAAAATAAAATCATTACCCAAAAACCTATTTCTGGCACTGCTGGTAGGCACTGTATCTTTAGGCAGCCAGTACGTTGCGGCCCGATATATGGGGGCCGAATCACCGGCTATCATCGGCAGCATCTTGTCTATCATCGTTATCGTTATTTATGGCAAACTGACCTCTCCGAAAAAAGAGAAAGAACAGAAAAGCATGTTGAAGGGTAAAGATATCCTAAACGCTTGGAGCATTTATCTGCTGATTTTGTTACTGATCATACTGACCAGTCCGCTTTTCCCAGGACTCCGAAGTACGCTCGAAAATAACTGGGTGACACGTATCAGCCTCCCCATCAATGACTCCAGCGTGAACTATACCATCGCCTGGCTGACACATGCCGGAGTTCTGCTTTTCGTAGGCACGTTTGTAGGCGGTCTGATACAGGGAGCTAAAGTGAAAGAACTGTTTGTCGTTTTATGGAACACGGTGAAACAATTAAAGAAAACGTTCGTCACCGTTATCTGCCTGGTGGGGTTATCTACCATTATGGATACGGCAGGCATGATTTCCGTGATTGCCACTGCACTCGCCACAGCCACCGGAAGCCTCTACCCTCTCTTTGCTCCGGTTATCGGCTGTCTGGGTACCTTCATCACCGGAAGTGATACATCCTCGAACATCCTTTTCGGAAAGCTGCAAGCCAGCGTAGCAGGACATATCAATGTCAGTCCGGACTGGTTATCAGCCGCCAATACGGTAGGTGCGACAGGAGGCAAGATCATCTCTCCTCAAAGTATCGCCATCGCTACATCGGCAGGAAACCAACAAGGGAAAGAAGGAGAAATCCTGAAAGCAGCCATCCCGTATGCATTGGTTTATGTAGTCATTACGGGAATCATTGTGTATATATTCAGTTAACCATTAACGGTATTGATAAAAAAGGTGTGTCGCAACTCTTATTCACCGCAGAGTTATGACACACCTTTTGTCTATTGTATTAATCTATCTGATTTTTCAGAAACAGGTCATATAAAATCAGTTGACTATGATTTCTTATTTCAGATTCGTATTTGCATTCGTCTCTTTTTCAGGAATAGAATACAAATAATACTTACTATTGGGCACAAACTTCGTTCCATCGGGGAAGCTGGTAAACCAATGTCCTTCCGGATGATACTTCTTGAAAGTGCCGTTCTGCTGCCAGCAATCGTACTCTTTAGCAGCTTCCACATCAGTCAGTGCCACACGTACCACAGGACGTTGCGTACGGAGGACATCAGTGATACCAAACCCTTCGCCCCACAATTCGCGACGACGCTCCATCAGAATTTCGTCAATCACTTGTTCCTGTGTTTTTCCGGTAAGATCATAGTCAGTCAGTCCGCGGGCATTCCTTAAAGTGTTAAGCGGTTTTACCGCTTCGCCCAATTGACCTTTACGTGCCAAAGCTTCGGCAGCTATCAGATACATCTCGGCAGAACGCATAATGACAATATCTCCCGTCTGATCAGAGCGGATACGGAACTTGCGGTATCCCAGATAACCTTCACGCATCCACTGGAACAATTCCAGACGGATATCACCTTCGGTAAAAGTATCCTTGAAATGCGGATCGGCCATAAAACTATTATATGAATCGGGTTCCACCACATCCAGATAATAGAAGTTATAACTGGCATCGGACTGGCTGACAGATTGCGGATGTCCCCAGATCCACTCGGTATTCGATATATCGTTGAAACCCATATAGTTTTTGGCGTCCGTCATCAAAGTATATCCTTTGGCTGCTTCAAGCGCGGCTTTAGCAGCTTCGTCCCACTGTCCGGTGAGCAGATAAGTACGGGCCAGAAGTCCGTTTACCACATCAGTGTTAGGTTTATATTTCGACTTGTCGTTCGGACGTACATAGCCGTCAAGAAGCCCTTTGGCACGGTTAAGGTCATTAATGATCTGTGTATAAATCTCTTCAAGAGTCGCCTTCCCCTTAGGTTTGGTATTCGGATTGGTGGGTTCGGTATACAACGGCACACAAAGAGCATTCTTATCTTTCAGATAGGTGAACTGATAATGCTGTGCCAAATGAAGATAACAGAAAGCACGTACGGCGAGTGCCTGTCCCTGGGCATGCCGGAATTCCGGTGTATCATCATCCCCGGTAGCCTGGATAGAAATGGCCGTATTACAGTTATCAATGGTCTTATACATCAGATACCAGGCAAAAGTGGTACGCCCGTCGGAAGGCATCACCACGTCGTTGAACTGATAAGAAGAATTAAACCCATACATGGGACGTGAAACTACGTCATCAGCCATCATGTCGTCCTGGCACATCAAAGCACGATAGCCGATGTTGGCATAAGTGGTACCATATTCGAACAGATTGTACCACGCACCGTTAAAGATGCGTTCGGCATTCGAAGGCACGGGTACGAGACCGGAATCTACGGCATCTGTCGGCTTATTGTCGAGGAAGTCGCTGCTGCAACTCCCCAAGAACAAAAGAAAGAAGAGGAGGAAAAAGGAAACCTTACCTTTGGGAATCTTATCTCCGGAGGTATTACTCACGGAAGCCTCTCTCCCACCCTCTGTCCGAAGAAAAAGAGAAGAGGAGATACGTCTGTTATTGTTAAATCGTATTGTTCTCATATCATCTGTTATTTTATACTTTACTATATCTGTTATATATGATTTATTCATGATTAAATCGAGCTGAAGCATACTATTGCAACAGTACCTTTTCTGAGGATTAAAACCTTAGAACGAAACATTGATTCCTCCTGAAATGGAACGCATAGCCGGATAACGGTAATATGTCAACCCACTGATATCCTGTTCGGGATCGAGTCCCTGATTCTTCGAAACGGTGAGCAGATTATCGGCCTGTACAAACAATTGCAGGCTGTTCAGGCTGATCTTCTTTATCATCGGTTGCGGGAAGTTATACGATAGTGTGATATTCTTCATCCGCAGGAACGAGTTATTAAACAGGTTACGCGTCGAATTTGCATTCCAACTGTTCGATACGGTTTTCAGTGCCGGTACATCAGTATATCGATTCTCCGGTGTCCAACGGTTCAGAATTTCTGTCGACCAGGCACGTCCGGTAGAACTTCCGTTATGCCATAGCATAGTCACGTCACGGTCCACGATATAATTTCCGATACTATAGGCAAAAATTGTCGATAGTTCAAAACCCTTATACGAGAAAGCAGTATTAAATCCCCCGTACACTTTGGGTAAGGATGATTTGCCGGTATAGTAATAATCCGCCTGGGCATAGTCATTGGTAGTCGTACGCCCGGTGATCTTGTTATTGGCATCCTTCACATTTTTGTACCACAACGGATCCCCGTTTTCCGGATCAACTCCCGCCCATTTTTTCATGTAGAAATCATAAACAGAACGTCCCACAGCCAGTTTATGAACTCCGCTCACAGGCATATCTTTCAATGGAAGGTCGGTCACGACATTCTTATAATGTGTCAGGTTAAGCCCCAATCGCCACATAAAGTCCCGGGTATGGATTAAGGTACCTTTCAGATCAATTTCCACACCGGTATTCTTCAATTCGCCTACATTCTCGTCCACTGAATTATAACCGAGTGAAGGGGCCAACGGACGGGAATAGAGCAAATCTTTCGAACGCCGCTGGAAGAAATCGAACGAACCGGAGAATCGATTGTTGAACAATGAGAAGTCAATGCCGGCATTGAAATTCAGGTTGGTTTCCCACTTCAGTTTTGGTGTAGCCAGACGATCGGATACCAATGCATTCTCTCCGTTATTGCTCACCACCGAATAAAGTCCGCTGCTGGCATAATACGTTCCTAAATTATCGTTACCCTGCGCACCATAACTAACCTTCAATGTTAGGGCAGAAAGCCAGTCGCTCGTAGCCACCATGAAGTCTTCACGATCGATACGCCAGGAAGCACCGACGGACCAGAAATTACCCCAACGGGTCTCTGGAGCAAAACGGGAAGATCCGTCCCGCCGATAAGAACCTGAAAAGAAATATTTGCTTTGATAGTCATATTGGGCATTTAAGAAGTACCCTACCAACGAGTAATTAACGCGGTATCCTGTCCCTCCGGTTACCAGCGAACCGACAGCCAGTTCGGGAAAATCGGGCAATGCCATATTCGAACGGGATGCCCGCAACACATCGTAACGGTAAGAATAAGCCTCTTGTCCGGCCAACAGGTTGAAATGATGCTCTCCGAGGGTTTTGTCATAAGTCAGGATATTATTCCAGGTCCACGAAAAAGTACGGTCGTTTTCACGACTCGATGAACCTCCGGTATTAACAGCCGGGCCTATTTTAGGGTTGGTATAGTCGAGTGAATTATAATTGATCAGGTCGAAGTTGAAGCTGGTTTTAAACTTCAATCCTTCGATAAAGGTAACTTCAAGGAAAGTACGTCCCGAAAATTCATCTTTCATACGCTCCGACTTATCATTGGGTAATGTAGCCGGAAGGTTCCAGTTAGCCATCGAACCGGACGGACGGTAAGAACCGAAATCGTATATCCGCTGTCCCTCGGAATCCAGTTTATAGGTTCCGTCTTCGTTCATCTGATAGATGGGATAGAACCCGTTCATCAGACGGCCGGCATTGATGACGTTACTTGTTTTCGTATCCGATGATACAGGATAATTCTGCAAAGAGTGGGCAAAGCTCATGTTCACTCCTCCCCGAAGCCATTTGGTCATCTGGCTTGTCACGTTCGAACGGAGATTAAAGCGTTCATAGCCGGACTCCAAGGCAATACCTTTATCATTCAGATATCCGGCAGAGAAGTAGTATTGATTGGTTTTACCCCCCTCCTGAGACATTCAATCCCAATTCCGTACGAAGTGCCTGCTGCTCCATGGCATCCTGCCAGTCGAAATTCCAAAGTGGAACGGCCCCGTCCACCAATTTTCCATCCGTGCCTACCGGCTGAGGGTATTTAGCCCCATAAGGATTGGGACCACTCCCCATCAGTTTTCCTACCAAGTCTTTAGAAGCTTTGATAGCCGCTGTCTGAGGAGTATAATTCTTTGTATCCAGTGCATATTGGTTACGTAAAGCCTCCCAATAAAGTTCGAAGTACTGATCGGTGCCGATCCGGTCGTAATCGCGTACCGCGCGATTGGAACCACCGAAGCTGGCTTTCACATTCACCGTAGTCTTCGAATCGCTTTGTCCCTGCTTGGTGGTGATAATGATTACACCGTTGGCTCCACGCGAACCGTACAAAGCAGCCGAGGCCGCATCTTTCAGAACGGTCATCGATGCGATATCTTCGGGGTTGATAGAGTTCACACTGCCGTCATAAGGCACACCATCCACTACATAAAGAGGTGCGCTGGACGCATTGATGGATCCGATACCGCGGATACGTATGGTTGCATCGGTACCCGGCTGACCGCTTGCGGCACTTGCCTGCAGACCGGCTACGGTTCCTTCAAGGGCACGTGACACACTCGAGGTTTGTAACTTTGCTATCTCGTCACCTTTAACGGTAGAGGCGGCACCGGTGAAACTATATTTTTTGGCAGTGGCATAGGCTACTACCATCACTTCTTCCAATTGTTTGCTGTCGGGCACCAGTTCGACATTGATCACTGAGCGTCCACTCACTTTATGTTCCACAGATTTCAGCCCGATAAAACTGAATACCAGCGTACCATCGGACGGTACATTAATGGAATACTTACCGTCGATACCCGTAATGGTACCGACACTGGTTCCTTTCACTAATACCGATACACCGGGCAACGGGTCTCCTTCGGACACAACAGTGCCCGAAACACGTATGTCATTCATTGTCCCGGCATGTAATGCTGCAACCGAAACCACAAAGAGCAACGTAAATAATAGACGTAAATTGGTCTTCATACCTTAAGTTTAGTTATGTTTAAATTAGAATCTTTTGTTTAACACACAATCCGGCAGATTGTTGTTAAAAGCTTTGAAATTGTTGTTTTATTCTTGAAGGTGTGTCAAAAGCCACCTACATTTTTTAATTAATTTTCACAAATCATTCCATGCTGCAAAAGTAGAGTATAGGGGTTGTTCCCGAAATCCCTTTTATAGGGGATTCTTGTACCGCATTTGTGGTAGGGAAGATATCCTTCATCTGTTCCTTGATTCCGGAGTCGGATAACAATAATCATTTACATTAAATATCATCTTCGATACCTGCCCGTACAATAGGCTTGTCCCTGCCCAACAGTCACCGTGTCTCCGCCCAACAGTCACCGTGTCTCTGCCCAACAGTGACCACGTCTCCGCCCAACAGTGACCACGTTCGGGAATAATCTGCCCTACAAGTCTTCTGGGAGGTCATGATATCCGGGAAGCAACACGCACGGCAGTCCCGGAAAACATGCGAAGAATATCAACAAGCAGTAATCTTTCCAACAAATATCTACCCGCAAACCGATACGATCCCTTGGTCATTCCGCGGATTCTTTGTAGCTTTGCCCCGTCCGGTAACATGATATTCCCCATATAGCTTATGAAAAAAGAAAGGTATATATCGCATTCGTTCATCCGCTTCCGCCAGTGGAGCCGGAAAGCCTATGCCATATTCGCCACTTTGGGATTGTGTGTCACCATCGGACAATTGAGAAAGAATGTCACGGAATGTGCGTTGTGTAAGCAACAGACTCCACATGCGGAAGGAATTGACCCGCAACGTGAAACAGAAGATTCTGTCCCGGAAGAAGATTGGGAGAGTACCGTACTGTCTCCCACACCCTTACTCTTTCTTTTCATTCCATTTCAATCTTTGAAATATTCTTATTCAGGTGCCGCACAGCAGGCTGTTGCGACATCCGTTTTATACATTTTATATAAAGAGGTTGCCTCCCATCCAAATGGGACCGGCAACCTCTTTTTTAATTCCCCATCCTATGACCATTGAAGAAATCAAAAACCAAGTATTACAGGGAACGGCGATCAGCCGTGAGCAGGCCGAATGGCTGGCACAATTTCCCCGAAAAGAAGAGTTGTACGATGCAGCGCACGAAATCACCCGTTTCTGCGCTTCACAGGAGTTCGACATGTGTTCCATCATCAATGCCCGTTCGGGACGCTGCCCCGAAAACTGCAAATGGTGTGCACAGTCGTCCCACTACAAGACGAAGGCAGATGTATACGATCTGGTGAGTGCGGAAGAGTGTCTGCGTCAAGCCAAATACAACGAGGCGCAAGGAATCAATCGTTTTTCACTGGTGACCAGTGGTCGGAAACCTTCGCCTAAAAACATGAAGGAACTTTGTGTAGCCGCACGACGGATGCGACGTCACTCGTCTATCCGGCTATGCGCCTCACTGGGACTATTGGACGAAGAAGAATTACAGGCACTGTACAATGCCGGAGTCACCCGGTATCACTGTAACCTTGAGACTGCTCCTTCACATTTCGACTCACTCTGCACCACACATACACAGGAGCAGAAACTGAAGACCCTGCATGCCGCACGACGGGTGGGAATGGACCTTTGTTGCGGAGGTATCATCGGTATGGGCGAAACCGTGGAACAACGAATCGAGTTTGCCTTCACGCTCCGCGAGCTCGACATTCAATCCATCCCGATCAACTTGCTGCAACCCATACCGGGCACTCCGCTCGAACATCAGTCACCGCTCAGCGAAGAAGAGGTACTGACAACAGTTGCCCTTTTCCGTTTCATAAATCCTACAGCCTACCTGCGCTTTGCCGGAGGACGTTCGCAGTTAACGCCCGAAGCTGTCCGGAAATCGCTCTATATCGGCATTAACTCCGCCATTGTGGGAGATTTGCTGACTACTCTTGGCTCTAAAGTATCGGATGACAAAGAGATGATTCTTTCGGAAGGCTACCATTTTGCCGACTCACAGTTCGACCGCGAACACTTATGGCACCCGTATACTTCGACTTCCAATCCACTTCCGGTCTATAAAGTGAAACGGGCTGACGGTGTCACCATCACATTAGCAAGCGGGCAGACACTGATCGAAGGTATGTCATCGTGGTGGTGTGCGGTCCACGGATACAATCATCCGGCATTGAACCGGGCAGCACAAGAGCAACTCAGCAAGATGTCTCACGTCATGTTCGGCGGCCTTACGCACGATCCGGCTATCGAACTGGGCAAACTGTTGCTGCCGCTGGTTCCGCCTTCCATGCAAAAGATATTCTATGCCGATTCAGGTTCGGTAGCAGTTGAAGTAGCAATGAAAATGGCCGTACAGTATTGGTATGCAGCCGGACAACCGGAAAAAAGTAATTTCGTCACCATCCGCAACGGCTACCACGGAGATACCTGGAATGCCATGTCGGTATGCGATCCGGTAACGGGAATGCATAGTATTTTCGGTTCGGCACTCCCTATCCGCCATTTCCTCCCCGCCCCTACTTCACGGTTCGGAGACGAATGGGATCCGGAAGACATCCGTCCGCTGGAACAACTGCTGGAAAAGCAGTCCGGAAAATTGGCAGCTTTCATTCTCGAGCCAATTGTACAAGGTGCGGGAGGCATGCGGTTCTATCATCCGGAATACCTGCGGCAAGCTGCACACCTCTGCCGACAGCATGGGGTATTGTTGATCTTTGACGAAATAGCGACCGGATTCGGGCGTACCGGAAAATTCTTCGCCTGGGAACATGCCGGAGTAGAGCCGGACATCATGTGCATCGGAAAAGCCCTGACAGGAGGATACATGACCCTGTCGGCAGTACTGACCACCAACGAAGTAGCAGACTGCATCTCCAACCATTTCCCGGGTGCCTTCATGCACGGGCCTACGTTTATGGGAAATCCTCTGGCATGTGCCGTGGCGTGTGCATCGGTACGGCTGCTTCTGGAATCCGGCTGGCAAGAAAACGTAAAACGGATCGAAGCGCAACTAAACCGTGAACTGGCTCCGGCACGTAATCTTCCTCAAGTGGCGGACGTACGGGTATTGGGTGCCATCGGAGTGATCGAAATGAAAGAACCGGTGAACATGGCACACCTCCAACGCCGTTTTGTAGAAGAAGGGATCTGGCTGCGTCCGTTTGGTAAACTGGTATATGTAATGCCCCCGTTTATCATTACATCCGAACAGTTGACGAAACTGACGGAAGGAATGATAGAATGTATAACCGACGGCTCCACCTGTCTCTAAACGAATACGATTCACCACAGAGGACACAGAGGACACAGAGAATATCTTTCTCTTAAACATCCATATAAACAAGAGATTAAAACTCTGTGCCCTCTGTGTCCTCCGTGGTGAATTAAACTCAAAAACATTACAATCATGAACTATAATCAAGAAACGGAAGGCTATGAATCCGTCCGTTTCTTTGAGGAGTTGAAACTTCTCAAAGAACAGAATAATTTCCGTATCCTCCCTACCCTGATTCATCAAGGCAAAGAGGTCATCATTAACGGGCAACGGATGCTAAACCTATCGTCCAACGATTACTTGGGACTGGCCAATGATACTGTCTTACTAAATGCTTTCTGGCAGACAGTAAAACCGGAAGAAGTTAAATTCTCTTCCTCTTCCTCCCGTCTGCTTACCGGTAATTTTGCCGCATACGGTGAACTGGAAGATCTCTTGTCTTCACTTTTCGGAACAGAAGCAGCATTGGTATTCAACTGCGGATATCATGCCAATACAGGTATTCTGCCGGCCGTATGCAACACAAAGACACTGATCCTTGCGGACAAACTGGTACATGCCAGCCTGATAGACGGTATCCGGCTATCGGAGGCCAAATGTATCCGCTACCGGCACAATGAATACAGCCAATTGGAAAGGTTAGTGGAAACCCACCACAAACAATACGAACAGGTGATAATCGTTACCGAAAGCATCTTCAGTATGGATGGAGACGAAGCAGACCTGCCCCGGCTGGTCAAGCTCAAACAAAAGTACCCGAACATACTGCTCTACGTGGACGAAGCCCATGCTGTCGGGGTTCGGGGGACCGGTGGACTGGGATGTGCCGAAGCTTACGGATGCATAGCGGATATCGACTTTCTGGTAGGTACTTTCGGGAAAGCGCTGGCTTCCTCTGGGGCATATATCGTGTGCGGGCAAGTAATACGGGATTATCTGATTAACAAAATGCGTCCTTTCATCTTCACCACCGGCCTTCCGCCCGTCACCCTGCAATGGACTTCATTCGTACTCCGCCATTTGGCCGGATATCAGGCAAAGAGGGAACACTTAGCGGCCATCGGCAACCGTTTGCGGGCTGCGCTCCGGGAGAAAGGTTATTCTTCCGCTTCAGTCAGTCAGATCGTGCCTATGGTAGCGGGTGAAAGCGCAACTGCCTTACAGATAGCGAAAGAGTTACAACGCAAAGGATTCTACGCATTACCTGTACGTCCGCCTACAGTACCGGAAGGTACTTCCCGCATCCGCTTTTCACTGACCGCAGACGTGACGGATGAGGAAGTCGAAAAACTCATATCAACAGTAAATGATAATCGATGAACTGTAAACGATGAATGATAAACTGTGAACGATAAACAATAAAGCTATGATACTTAAAAGACTATATCAATCAAAATATTCTCAGAACTCTCCTCTCCCCGGGAGAGAGACCGGGAGTGAAGTCATTCTCTTCTTTACCGGATGGGGAATGGACGAAACTCCCTTCATACATTATCTCCCGCAACATAGAGACTTGATTATCTGCTATGATTACCGTTCCCTTGACTTTGACAAGACGTTGCTCTCCACATATACCCAAATACAGGTTGTAGCCTGGTCAATGGGAGTATGGGCTGCTTCACAAGTGCTGCAAGGCAGTAACCTCCCCATAACGCAAAGCATTGCCATCAACGGTACCCCTTTCCCCATCGATGACGCAAGAGGAATCCCCCCCGTCATTTTTGAGGGCACACTCAGCAACCTCAGCGAAGCAACGCTACAGAAGTTTCGCCGGCGGATGTGCGGTTCGGGAAGTGACTTTAAGGCTTTCTGCGAGATAGCTCCCCAAAGAACGGTTGAGGAACTGAAAGAGGAACTGGCCGCCATCCACAGGCAATGCAACGAACTGCCCCCATCCGCCTTTGTCTGGAATAAAGCGATTATCGGAGAATCAGACCATATCTTTCCGTCCCGGAATCAGGAACAGGCGTGGGAAGGGCATTGCACTGAAATACAACGATATGAAGGAGCACATTATGACGATAAGATATTGAAAGAGAACCTCTCTCCCATTATTCCCTTTTCCAAACAACTGATCGCCCAACGCTTCTCGAAAGCAATCGATACCTATCCTCACGAAGCCCGCGTGCAACAGCAGATTGCCCGGAAAATGTGTACCCTGTTACAGCAGCACCTCCCCCGGCAATCTTTCCGCCGCATCGTAGAGTTCGGTTGTGGCACGGGTACTTACTCGCGTTTGTTGCTCCGTTCGTTTCGTCCGGAACGCTTACTACTGAATGATCTCTGTGAAGAGATGCGCCACAGTTGCGAAGATATCCTGAACGAACAGGTTTCTTTCCTGCCCGGAGATGCCGAAGCACTTGCTTTTCCCCACGGAACGGAACTAATCACCTCGTGTTCCGTCCTGCAATGGTTTGAGCATCCCGACGCTTTTTTCCGCAAATGCGAAAACATCTTGAATGCAAAGGGATACATCGCCTTCAGTACATTCGGGAAAGAAAACATGAAAGAGATCCGTCAACTGACCGGACAGGGACTCGCCTACCGTTCGAGAGAAGAACTGACTGCTTCGCTCTCGGCACTATACGACATCGTACATACGGAAGAAGAAATCATCTCACTGAATTTCAGCAATCCGATGGAAGTACTTTATCACCTGAAACAAACCGGAGTGACGGGTACCTGTAACAGCGCCTGGACCCGGAGCAAACTGAACCTCTTCTGTCAGGAATATGAGCGTCTGTTCAGCCCCGGTAAAGGCTCTGTTTCACTGACCTATCATCCCATTTATATCATTGCGAAAAAGAGATAATAACGACCTGCGGGTCTCAAACATAAGAAGTATGAAAAAGAATGTGTATTTTATCAGCGGCATCGACACAGATGCAGGCAAGAGTTATGCCACAGGTTATCTGGCACGGGAATTGAACCGGAAAGGCCAACGTACCATTACCCAAAAGTTTATCCAGACCGGAAATACCGGTCATTCGGAAGATATCGACCTGCACCGCCGCATCATGAACATTGCCCTTACCGATGACGACCGGGAAGGATTGACCATGCCTGAAATCTTTTCTTATCCTTGTTCCCCACATCTCGCCTCACGTATCGACGGACGGCCTATCGATTTCGACAAGATAGAACGTGCCACAGAAGAGTTGAGCCACCGTTACGACATCGTCCTGCTCGAAGGTGCCGGCGGACTGATGGTTCCACTCACCGAAGAGTTCCTGACCATCGACTATGTAGCGCAAAAGGGTTATCCGTTGCTTTTTGTCACTTCGGGCAAGTTAGGCAGCATCAACCATACTCTCCTCAGTCTGGAAGCTATCAAAAGCCGGGGCATCGAACTGGATACGGTGTTATACAACCTCTATCCCACAGTCGAAGACCGGACTATACAGGAGGATACACGGCTATTTATCCAACGGTATCTGAAGAAGCATTTCCCGGAAACTAAATTCAGGACAGTACCGGAATTATAAATGCCACGGTACACGATTGCAAAATCTCTTTCACCACAGATTAACGGATTACACAAACAGACAATTCACGGATAAGCAACCCCGGCTGTTATATCTTTGTGTAATCTCTTAATCTGTGTATTTTAATTGCTGTTTACGGAAACTTTATACCGATGATAAATGTTTATTCCATGACATTAGTTTTTAGACACATCAGGTTAAATAGAAGTTTTCAGTATGAGTTTCAACATTGTAAAAAACGACAAGAAGCGTGTCATCATCGTAGGTGGTGGCTTCGGTGGTCTCAAGTTGGCCAACAAGCTAAAGAAATCTGGCTTTCAGGTTGTTTTAGTAGACAAGAACAATTATCATCAGTTTCCTCCCCTGATTTATCAGGTCGCATCCGCCGGACTTGAACCCAGCTCTATCTCCTTCCCTTTCCGGAAGATTTTTCAGAAGCGAAAAGACTTTTACTTCCGCATGGCAGAGGTACGGGCCATTTTCCCCGAGAAAAAGATGATCCAGACTTCCATCGGTAAAGCAGAATATGATTACCTGGTATTGGCAGCCGGCACTACTTCGAACTTCTTCGGCAACGAGCACATCGAAGAAGAAGCCATGCCTATGAAAACCGTTTCGGAAGCCATGGGATTGAGAAATGCTCTGCTGGCAAACTTTGAACGGTCAATCACCTGCGCCACAGAACGTGAGCGACAGGAGTTGCTTAATGTTGTCGTAGTGGGCGGGGGAGCCACGGGAGTGGAGATAGCCGGAGTACTTTCGGAAATGAAAAAGTTCGTACTCCCCAATGATTATCCGGATATGCCCAGCAGCCTGATGCACGTCTATCTGATTGAAGCGGGAGACAGACTGTTGGCCGGAATGTCCGAAGATTCATCGCGTCATGCCGAACAGTTCCTACGTGAGATGGGAGTCAATATCCTGCTGAACAAGCGGGTGACGGACTACAAAGATCATAAAGTGGTGTTGGAAGACGGTACAGAGATAGCGACACGCACCTTCATCTGGGTGAGTGGTGTGGCAGCCATCACCTTTGGCAATATCAGCGGAGAGTTACTGGGACGGGGAAGAAGAATCAAGGTAGACGAATTTAACCGTGTACAGGGAACTGAGCATATTTTCGCAATCGGCGACCAGTGTATCCAGACCACGGACAAGAACTATCCCAACGGACACCCGCAACTGGCACAAGTAGCCATCCAACAAGGAGAGCTGCTTGCCAAAAACCTGCAAAGACTGGAAAAAGGAAAACCGATGCAACCGTTCCATTACCGCAACCTGGGATCGATGGCAACCGTAGGACGCAACCGTGCCGTAGCAGAGTTCAGCAGTTTCAAAACCGCCGGATGGCTGGCTTGGGTGATGTGGCTGGTTGTTCACTTACGTTCCATCCTGGGAGTCCGAAACAAAGCAAACGTATTGCTTAACTGGGTATGGAATTACTTCACTTACGACCAGTCTCTGCGAATGATTGTTTATGCAAAAAAAGCAAAAGAGGTGCGTGACCGTGAAGAACTGGAAGCGAAAACTCATTGGGGTGAAGAGAACCATACACAGCAATAAAGGAATTATCGCTCCGCTCAGGAATCGGAGAAATAAAACCAACTGATTTTGCAATGACTTTTAATTCACTACAGAGTACACAGAGAGCATAGAGTTTTTAATCTCTGTGTACTCCGTGTACTCTGTGGTGAATCGTATTCGTATCTATTGCGTCAGGTTACTCATATCGTAATGAACGTGCCGGTTTCCCCACTATAATCTTCACTGTCTGGCAGGCTACTGTCACAAACGAAATCAGCAGCATCAACACTACCGGAATTATAAAGAACCATGCTTTCAGGTCCGTGCGGAAAGCATAATGACTCAACCAGGCATTCATGCTGAACCAGGCGACGGGCAGCGCAATGACTACTGCTACCAGAATTAATTGGAAGAAGCCTTTACCCAGTTGATAGAACAGATTCCAACGGGTAGCCCCCAATACTTTCCGGATTCCCATCTCCTTGGTACGCGTCGAGCACGAAAACATTACCAGTACCCACAATCCCAAACAAGAAATGAAAATAGCCAGACCTGTAAAACAGCCGATCATGACACCGAACACCTCATCCTGCCGATACTGATGATCGAAGAACTGGTCGAGGAAGAAGAAGTCGTAACTGGAATCTTCGAAATAGCGATGCCAGATCTCCTCAACCTGTGACACCAGCTCCTTCGGGTCGCCGGACTTCATCACAACAGAGATATACCGTTGCGGCAACCAGTCGATTTTATCTTTATGAATCAACATAATCGGCGTATAATTTTTATTGAGTGCCTGCTGGTGATAATCCTTCACCACGCCGATGATCTGCATCGGAGAATCGGTACACTCCACCTCTATCTCTTCGCCGAGAGCCTCTTCGTTAGAAGCAAATCCTAAGTTACGGACAGCAGACTCGTTGACCACCAACTTATTCACGTCGTCTCCATAATCCTCAGAGAACCCGCGTCCAGCCACAAGCTGAAGTCCGTAAGCATCGATGTAGTCCGGGTCACACACCAGCATTTCATAGAGCCGGTTTTGCTTCAAAGCGTCGCTTTTCCGGCGATTGGATAAGAAAGTAGCCACCTCCTCACCCGGAACCGCACCAGAAAAAGTGACCTTATCCACCAAAGGCAGACGGGCAATAGCTTTCTTCATGGCTTCGAGTTTGGTATTCATCCCTTCGGTCCGTCCGGGGAATTTCACCACCAGGGTCTGGTCCGTCTTCACTCCCAACGACTGACTGCGCATGAAGTTCAACTGCGCAAACACAATCAATGTACCGCACAGCAGAATCATGGAAGCTGTATACTGAACAACCACGAGCACTTTGCGAGTGCCTTCTCCCGACTTACTGTTGAGGAACTTTCCCTTCAGCAACGTAATCGGTTTACGATTCAGCAGTGCCAGCGCAGGATAATAACCGGAAAGGAAAATACCGCCAACTAACACGAACAACAGTAACAACCACCAATATCCGGTCAGCCAGACAGAGAAGGTAACCGTACGGCTTACCAACTGATTGAAATACGGGAGAACCAGTTCAATCAGCCCCACAGCCAGCACAAAAGCAACCAGGTTCATCACCAAAGCCTCAAACAAGAACTGTGAAATAAGCTGTTTGCGGAAAGCTCCTATCACCCGGCGTACCCCTACTTCCTTGGCACGTTCCATCGAACGGGCTACGGTCAGGTTGATATAATTGATCCAGGCAATTGCCAGAATGGCTATGGCAGCAAAAATCAGGGCAATCATCGCCGTGCGGTTTCCCTTGATCTCGGCCTCGTATCCCACTTGGGGTTTGAGATGGATATCGGCCAATGGAGTCAGTGAAACGCCCCAGATTTTGTTCTTCAAAGCCTCGTCCGTCTTATATTTCTCCGCCATTGCCGGAAACGCTTCTTCTATTTCTGCCTTCCTTTCGGGAGAATCGAGTAATACGTAAGTATAGACCTCGTGCTTATACCAATAATCATGCAAATACTGTCCGAGCGATTTATAGGAAATCAGGAAATTGTAATGGACATGTGAATTGGAAGGCATCTCTTTCATAACACCGGTCACTTCGCAAACCACCTTGTCATAAGGTCCAGTAAAGATAAGTATCTTACCGATTGGATCTTCATCCTGAAAATATTTACGGGCAATCCGTTCGGTGATGACCACCTGCCGGGGCATGGAGAGGCAAGTGGCCTTATCTCCTTTCACCAACTCAAAGTCGAACAAACGGAAGAAGCTGGGATCGGCATAAGCAATCTGGTTTTCACGTAAAGTAAGTTCACCATACTTCACAATCTGTTCCGGCTGATACAAGGAGACCACCCGCGTATAGTCTTCAATTCCGGCCAGATTCTCTTTCATGGCCGAACCATAACCAAACGAACTGCTGGCCCAATAGTCGGTCTGTACTTCGCCTTCATAGAAAGTGCTTTCCACACGGAAAATGCGTTCGTACTTCTCGTGCATCTTGTCGAAACTGAACTCAAAAGTGACATAAGTCAATATCAGCAAGGCAGATGCCATGCCGACTGCCAATCCGAAAACATTGATGAAACTGAATCCCTTCCGTTTCATCAGGTTACGATAGGCACTATTCCAATAATTCCCTATCATACGCTCTCTGTATTAGTCCCGGAAGTTTCGACCAACGGACGGTTGATATTCTCGGCTACGATCTTCCCATCGAGCAGGCGGATAATCCGGTGGGCATAAGTCGCATCACGCTGCGAGTGAGTAACGATGATGATGGTAGTCCCCTGACGGTTCAGTTCCCGTAGTAGCTCCATCACTTCCACACCGTTTACCGAGTCGAGGTTTCCGGTCGGTTCATCGGCAAGCAACAATTTACAGTCCGTCACCACGGCACGGGCTATGGCGACGCGCTGTTGTTGTCCACCGGAAAGCTGTTGCGGAAAATGATTGGCACGGTGCAACAAATTTACTTTCTCAAGTACCTGTTTCACCTTTTCTTTCCGTATGGCAGGTTTCATGCCCAGATATACCAGAGGAAGCTCCACATTCTCGTATACGGTCAGTTCGTCAATCAGGTTGAAACTCTGGAAAATAAATCCCAGATTTCCCTTACGCAGAGCCGTCAGTTGGTTCTCGTTCATCTTATCCACCTGTTTGCCTTCGAAGAAGTAAGAGCCGGAAGTGGGTGAATCGAGTGTACCCAGGATATTCAGCAGAGTAGACTTGCCACACCCGGAAGGGCCCATGATAGCTACAAATTCTCCCCGCTCCACTTGCATAGTCACTTCATTCAACGCTTTGGTCTGCACCTCCTCGGTGGTGAAGAGCATAGACAGTTTTTCTGTTTTAATCATAATCGTTATATATTATATTAGTTATTCATATTTTAAAATGCGCATAGGTTTCTGGCGGATGGTACGCCATACCTGTTGGAGCACAGTGAGAAAGGCTATCAGCATCAGCAGTACAAAAGTGGCTGCATATATCCACCAGGACAGCGAAATGTGGAAAGCATACGTTTCCAGCCAAGCATTCATCAGCACTGCCGATACAGGAATACCGATTGCAGATGCCAATACGGTAAGCAACAACAGTTCTTTGGTCAGGACAAAGAACAGGCTGGTTTTATTTGCGCCGAGCACTTTGCGGATACCCACCTCCTTCAAACGTGACAAGGTGGAAAACAGGGTTACAATCCACAATCCAAGGCAAGCAACAAATACGGCAAGCAATGAGGCGCTGGCAAATATCCAGCCAAAATTACGATCGGATTTGTATAGGAATTCATTAAAATCATTCAAAAAGAAATAAGAAAATAAAGAAGTCGGGAAGTATTCACGATACATCTGTTCAATTTCCGTCAAGACGCCGGCATCCCCCTTTCCTTTCAGACAGACAGAAATATAAGGCGTTGCAATAAAAGGAACACGCTCTTTCAAAAAGAAAATGATAGGCTTGTAAGCCACGGCAAGCGATTGCTGGTGGTAGTTCTCCACCACTCCTATTATCTCAAGCGGGTCACTAACCACTTCCATTTTAAGTTGTTGCCCCAACGCCGCTTCTGCCGATTCGTAGCCCAACAGCCTGACAGCTTCTTCGTTAAGCACCACCCGGTTAAGATCGCCACCATAATCTTCGGAAAAACTTCGTCCGCAAATCATACGAGGCATATAGGCAGACAAATAGTCGTAGTCTACAGAAAACATCTGTATCAATTTTACTTGTGAGGGATCGCTTCCATACGGCCGATTGGTAAAATAGTTGGCAACTTCCACACCGGGAACAGCTCCCGAAACTGTCACGTGACTTACATCCGCCCGTTGCTTCAAACGTTTGGTGAAACTCTCCATGCGCAGCGACAGTCCCTCGGTGAACGAAGGATATTTAATGACCAGAATGCGGGTATTCAGATCCGATTCGGCCTCACGCTGCATGTAACGGACCTGTTGAAACACAGTAAACGTACCTGCAATCAGAACAAAAGAAGCCAGGAACTGAACAACAATCAACGCCTTTCTGATCCGGTTGCCTCTCTTTCCGTGCAACAGTTTACCGCGCATAATCTCCGACGGACGGATAGTGACCATCAGCCAGGAAGGATAAAGCCCTACAACCAACGTACCGATGATAACCACTCCGGCTACAATCCCCCAGAAAGCGGGTTGCATAAGTATGTCTGTCCCGAAGCTTTGCCCTGCCCAGCGATAGACAAGAGGCAAGAGGAGTTCCAACCAGCCGAAAGCTATCAACGTAGCCAGCAAGTTCATGAAACCGGACTCAAGAAGTCCCTGGATAATAATCTGACGGCGCGAAGCACCAAAAGCTTTACGGAGCCCGAACTCCCGTCCACGCTCCAAAAAGCGGGCTACGGTCAGGTTCAAGGCATTTGCCCAACCTATCAGCAGCAGAATGGCGGACATTACGAACAAAATAAGAACTGCCGTCCGGCTTCCTTTCACCTCTTTCTCGTATGCTTTTTGAGGAGTAAGGTGAATGTCTTTCAACGGGATCAGTTCTACAGCCCAGGTTTTATGTTTCAGTGCATCAGTCTTGTACTTGTCGGATATGTCACGGAAAGCCTGTTCAATTTCTCCCGGAGTCTTTCCGGGCATCAGGCGGACGTAAGTATATACACCGTGAATGTACCAGATGTCCTGCCGTTCCTTGGGAATCGTATTGTAGGAAAGCAGGAAATCGTAATGCAGGTGCGAACGGACAGGCATATCGGCAATAATGCCCGTTACTTCAAAGTTTTGCTGTGATGAAGAGGTACTGAAGGTCAGTATCTTGCCTATCGGGTCTTCTTCACCAAAATAGCGGCTTGCAGCGCTTTCAGTCAGTACCACCGTATTAGGGCGCACCAGTTGCCCGGTCTTTTCTCCTTTAACTATGGGGAAGTTAAATATTTCGAAAAAGGCAGGCTCGGTATAGCAGTAATGTTCCTCGGCAAATCTCCTGTCGAAGTAATTCACCACCTGCTCGCGATCCTGAGCCGTAACACGGACGTACTTCTCAATTCCCGCTATTTCCCTGTTCATGGCAGGAGCATGCCCATAAGCCGTAGTCGCCCAATTATCCGTCAGCATCTCGCCCTCATACAGTCTGCTTTCAACACGATACACACGGTCGGTATCATGAAATGAATCATAACTTAACTCCGACCAGACATAAAGCATAATAAGAAGTGCCGCCGCAATGCAGACCGACAACCCTGTTATGTTTATCAGCGTCAGAGACTTTTTAACCCGCTGGCTTCGTATCACTTGCGAAATGTAGTTCATAGTATTCGGTTCTTATTTCAATATAAGTTTCTCGTTATCCCCAAACAATTCATATCCGGATACAATCACCCGGTCGCCCGGTTTCAATCCCTCAGTCACTTCATAATATTGCGGGTTCTGCCGTCCGATCCGGATGGGACGGCGCGTGGCAAAATTACCACTTTCGTCAACAACATACATCCAGCGGCCCCCGGTTATTTGAAAGAATCCGCCACGAGGAACAAGAATGGCCTGGGCAGGATCTCCCAACTGGAGATTGATGTGATAAGTCTGTCCGGCACGGATGTTCTCGGGACGTCCGGAAGTAAATTGAAGGTCGGTGCGGAACTGGCCCTCCTTTACCTCGGGATAGGGTTTGGTCACCTCGAGTTTATAGTTTCCTCCGTCACGGGTAAAATCAGCCGGAAGTCCGGGAATCACCCGTTCCACATAATGCTCATCAATCTGTGCCTGCACTTTCAGATCGGGCGTAATGATCTGTCCGATATGCTCGCCGGCAGCAATGGACTGGCCGATCTGAGCATCGAGGTTCCCCACCTGTCCGTCTATGGGAGCTTTTACTTTCAGGTTTTCCACCCGTTCACGTACCAGGGCAAGACTGCGCTTCATATTACGAATGTTTTCATCGAGACTATGGATCTGGCTCTCCCTGAAAATATTGTCCTGGCGGATACGTTCGTCCACAACATCCAGTTGTGCCTGTGCCGCCTCATACTCTTCACGTGCCAGTCGGAAATCCTCCTGTGCTATCAATTGCTCTTTGATAAGGCGGCTGTACTGGTCGTAACGACGCTGCTTCACAGCCAGTTCCTTACTCAGCCCGATGCGCTCCTGCTTCAGCTGCAAGCGCTCCTGTTCCATACTGATGCGGGTGTTACGCAACTCGTTTTCCTGGTAGGCGAGATCGGCTTCGCTTTGCATGATCCCGATGTTCAGGAGCGGATTGCTGAGACGGAGAATGACGTCGCCTGCTTTGACGATGGCCCCCTCTTCTTTCAGGCGCTCCTCGACACGGCCTCCCTCTACCGCATCCATATAGATGATGCGGTTGGGCATCACTTGTCCGATGACCCGGATGTAATCACTGAACTCTCCGCGGGTAACAGTAGCAATGGTCAGCCGGTCTTTTTCTACACTCATAGAAGAGGAAGTGTCCCTGAAAATAAAATAAAAGATAAGTCCCACCAGTGCCACGGCTCCGGCAATAGCATAATAATGTTTTCGCTTCATTCCGGGCTTCCGTTCGATCATTGTATCCATAGATAGTTATTGTTTTATGTATGATTCACGTTTGTTTATAAGATTATCCCGTCAGGTCGTAAAGGAACGGTGTACCGGTCACATACCCCGTATATCACTTCTCACCGGGCAACGTACAAAAGCTTCCCGTCCGATAATAAGTTTCCATCTTCCGGGTCATATCCACCTGTAAGCGCACCCGGGTCAACTCGGCCTTGGCAGAGATAAAGCGATTGCGGGCTTCCATCAGCTGGAATACGGAGATAAGCCCCTCTTCCCATTTTCGTTCGGATTCTTTCAGTACCAGTTCTTCGGCCCTGAACTGCTGCAATACCTGCCGGAATTCATCATATCCGGAACGGAGAGAAAGAACCGTTTCCTCCACCTCTGTATAGAGTTGTTGTTTTTGAAGTTCTTCCTCATTCCGGAGACGGAATATATTCAACTTGTGTTTGCGCAGGGTGGTCAGTCGTTCCAACCCGCTCAATAAAGGGATGGAAATGCCGACACCGATATACTTTCCTAAATTGTCGTTCAGCTGTTTGGTAGAAAAACCGTCGAGATAACGGGAGGCCATTGAGAAACGGGCAAAAACCGTCGGCGAGAACTTACCGCCCGCCATGGCATACTCTTTACGGGCGGCCCGCTGCCTGAGTTCCATCATCCGCATCGAAGGCATTGCTACCAGAGATTGCATATAGAGCTCATCTGTCTGGGGCAGCGAACAAGGCGGAAGAGATTCGTAGTTGATTGTATCCTGAAGTACCAACGTATCCCCGGCATGCAGGTTCAACAATTGTTTCAGTTGGAGCAATGCCAGGCGGCAACCGTTCTCACGCACCTGGTAACGGTAAATATCACCCTCGCGACGGGCTTTGACTTCCTGTAAGTCGGAAACCGACTTCAAACCCAGTTCTACAAAAGCTTCGGTTTGTTTGAGATAACGTTCGCTTAGCCGGCTCTGCTCAAAAGCCAGATCGAGCATCCGCTCTTCAAGCAGGAGTTTATAATAGGCATCCGTCACCCGGCAAGCAAGTTCGTTGCGCCGTTCCTTCAAAGCCCATTCACTCCGGCTGCGGTTCATCTTCTCAAAACGTACCCGGTTGATGCGGGTGAAACCTTCGAAAAGAGAAAGCGTCATGTCCAACCCCACGGTTCCTTCATCGAACGTATTATTGGTATATCCGTTGGTGCTCGGATCGATGGAATGTCCGAAGTTTCGTCCGGCTTCGGCCGATACACTGACGCGGGGAAGGAAACTCCCCACGGCAGAGATATAGTTCATCCGGTTTTCCTTGATATCTATCTCGCTATTCCGCAAAGACGGATTCTGTTTCCATGCGATACGAATACATTCGTCGAGCGATCTCTCTGTCTGTGCAGACAAAAGAGCGGAAAAAAGAAATAAAGTACAAAGTGATATAAGATGTTTCATATAAACCATCTGGGCAAAGAGTGTGCCAAAAAGAATAAACAACTAAAATTCAACCACATAGACTTATCAATAGAAAGATACCGTCCAATATTTGGACGCTACTGCGTACAGATATTGGACGGTTGACGTCAACATTCCCCGGATTTGTCCCCACATCCCCTTCCCATATAAATTCTCAATTCGAAAACGTCTAATTATTGGACACTCTCTTGCAGGGAGTTACAAAAACAAATATCTTTACCACGAACTTAAAAACAGGAAGCGAATCAAAAGGAGATATCATGAACACGGGAACTATTCTGATTGTAGACGATAACAAAGGGGTGTTGGCTTCACTCGAACTTTTGCTTGAAAACTACTTCTGCAAGATACTGACGGCTTCGAACCCGAATCAGATCACTGCCCTGCTGACGACCCACCGCATCGACGTGGTCATCCTGGATATGAACTTCTCGGCAGGCATCAATAATGGCAACGAAGGGCTGTATTGGCTGGGACATATCCGGAAGATGGCTCCTACTCTGCCCGTAGTGATGCTGACTGCTTACGGAGACGTGGAACTTGCCGTAAAAGCACTCAAAAACGGAGCTGCCGACTTCCTCCTGAAGCCATGGGATAATCAGGCCCTGATCGATAAAGTGACGGAAGCCTACCGCAATAACATGAAACCTTCGGAACGGCAGACAAAGGAAAACAAAAAAGAAGGGTTCGAAATGCTGGTTGGACATTCGCCTGCCATGCTGCAACTGATGAAAGTAGTATCTAAAGTGGCACGGACAGATGCCAACATCCTGATAACAGGAGAAAACGGAACCGGTAAAGAGATATTGGCACGGGAGATTCACCGCCTTTCACCTCGCGGTGCACGCCCGATGCTGAACGTAGACATGGGAGCGATCAGCGAATCACTGTTCGAGAGTGAACTGTTCGGGCACGAACGGGGGGCTTTCACCGATGCTTACGAAAGCCGCCGGGGAAAGTTTGAGGCCGCCGACGGAAGTTCACTGTTTATGGACGAAATAGGCAACCTGCCCCTGTCGCTCCAGGCCAAGTTGCTCACGGTACTCCAAAGCCGCAATGTGATGCGGTTGGGAAGCAACAAAGTGATCCCGGTAGATATCCGCCTGATTTCGGCAACAAACAAGGACATACCCGCAATGGTAAAAGAGGGGATGTTTCGTGAAGACTTGTTCTACCGCATCAACACCATCCACCTGGAACTGCCTCCCTTGCGTGAGCGGGGAGACGACATTTTGCTCTTTATCGACGGTTTCTTACGTAAATTCGCTTCCAAATATCAACGTCAGGAAATACGGATGCACGAACAGACTGTTGAAAAACTGCGCGGGTATCACTGGCCGGGCAATATCCGGGAGTTGCAGCATACCATCGAGAAAGCGGTCATCTTGTGTGAGGGCAGCGTGATCCGCCCTAAAGATATCTTGGTGAAACAGACCTGGCAGCCACAGGCAGCAGTCACCGTTCCCAATCTGGAAGAGGTGGAACGGCAAGCCATCGAAACTGCCATCCTGCAAAACAACGGTAACCTGACTGCCGCTGCCGAGCAACTGGGCGTGAGCCGGCAAACGTTGTATAACAAGCTCAAACGATTCAAACTCTGACCCCGATGATATTCAGCCGACGCATCTATTTCATTATACTGCTCCACATCGTACTGATACTCGCTACGGCGGGTGCCGGACTATGGCTGATCTTATCCAGCACCGGATACATCATCGGCAGTATATTGTTGCTATGTTCTCTTTTTCAGATCGGTGCACTGACCCGGCGGCTAAATACATTCAACCGAAAAATCAAATTGTTCTTCGATGCAGTGCAGGATAAAGACAATATGCTCTACTTCCCGGAAGTGAATGTCAGCAAAGAACAGGAACAACTGAACCGTTCGCTCAACCGGCTCAACGACCTGCTTGCCCGTACCAAAGGCGAAAACCAGAAACAGGAGCACTTCTACCGATCGTTACTTGAAGAAGTGCCCAGCGGCGTGCTTGCCTGGGATGCTTCGGGCCGAATCATCACTGCCAACAGTGCTGCCTTCTCTCTGCTGAAGTGCAACCGTCTTTACACCGAAATGCAACTGGCACAACTGCTGAATGCAACCGGCATTCGCGACAGCCTCAGCATATCCCGAAAAGAGATGATCCTGGAAGGTGAAACCATAACCATCTTATCCATCAAAGATATCGGTGACGAGCTGAGTGATAAGGAGAGTGAATCGTGGAGCAAACTGACACATGTGCTGACCCATGAAATCATGAACACGATTGCACCGATCATTTCACTCTCACAAACTTTATCCGCATATCCGGATATCAACGAAAAGTCAGCCCGCGGACTACGGATTATCCAAACACAAAGCGAACGGCTGATGGAATTCACGGAATCATTCCGGCATCTGTCCTACCTCCCTCACCCGGAAAAGAAACGTTTCTCACTGACCGATATGTTGCATAACCTGGAAGAACTGTTGCAAAGTGATTTCCGCGAACGTGGCATTCACTTCGTGTTACAATCCACACCGGATTCGATAGAAACCGACGGCGACGCAAACCAGCTGTCACAAGTATTCCTCAACTTACTGAAGAATGCGATGCAGGCTCTCGAAGGACAGACGGAAGGCAGAATCATCCTCCGCCTGCAACAGGCAGACCGTCTGCTGATAGAAATAGAAGACAATGGTCCCGGCATCCCGGAAGAAATACGTGAGCAGATCTTCATTCCTTTCTTTACCACAAAAGCGGAGGGAAGCGGAATAGGACTCAGTCTCTGCAAGCAGATCATCCGACAACACAACGGACACTTATCGATCCGTAAAAGTCGTCCGGGACAAACAATTTTCAGTATCGACCTGCCTCAGGACTGAAACATTTTAGTAGGTGTAATGTTATAAATAGAGAGGAATCTCTACTCTCCTTTTTATTTATTATGAAAGAAAAATATTGGAAATATTCTTTGATTATCATCATCATCGGGCTGGGCATCATCTTGTTCCGGCAAATTACCCCTTTCCTCGGCGGATTATTGGGAGCACTCACCATCTATATCCTGGTCCGACGACAAATGATGTATCTCGGTGCACGAATGAAACGAAGTTTCGCAGCCCTGCTGATTACAGGTGAAGCCATCCTGTGCTTCCTGGTACCTATTTCTCTGATTGTATGGATGCTGGTCAACAAGTTGCAGGACATCAATCTGGACCCACAGGCCATTATTGCCCCTGTTGAAGAATTGGCAGGGATCATCAAGGCGAAAACAGGATATGACGTACTGGGCAGTGACACACTTTCGTTCATCGTTTCTCTGCTCCCCAAAATAGGACAGGCAGTCATGGGAGGTATCAGCAGCTTTGCAATCAATCTGTTTGTTCTGGTCTTTGTACTTTATTTCATGCTGATAGGAGGAACCAAAATGGAGTCCTATATTGACGACATCCTACCTTTCAATGAGAAAAACACCCGGGAGGTAACACACAATATCAACATGATTGTCCGCTCCAATGCCATCGGCATTCCCTTACTTGCCGTTATTCAGGGAGGAGTCGCACTGATCGGCTACTTTATCTTCGGAGCACCGAATGCCTGGTTAGTGGGTGTTCTGACTTGTTTTGCTACAATCATCCCGATGGTGGGGACTGCTCTCGTCTGGTTTCCGGTGGCTGCCTACCTTGCACTGACCGGTGAATGGGCAAACGCCATCGGACTGGCAGCTTACGGAGGAATTGTCGTTTCGCAATGTGACAACCTGATACGCTTTATCTTACAGAAGAAAATGGCAGACACCCATCCGCTTATTACAATCTTCGGTGTAGTCATCGGATTACCGTTGTTCGGATTCATGGGAGTCATCTTCGGACCGCTTATATTATCGCTGTTCTTGTTATTTGTCGATATGTTCAAAAAGGAATATCTGGACAATAAGAAATAAGAAAGAAACAAATCACCTAATCTCTGAAAAATTATGTACTTTTGTGACGTAAACATCTTGTAAGATTCAATGGAAGCATTCACATTCAATACGGCCGAACTGATACTGCTATCAGCCGCAGGCGTTCTTTTGATCGTTCAACTTATCTACTATCTCGGACTGTATAACCGGATACACACCCACAACCTTGCTGTTGGAAAAGATGAAGTACACTTCGGACGGGAACTTCCCCCGCTGTCTGTAGTCATCTGTGCACGCAACGAATCGGAAAACCTGCGCCGAAACCTACCCGCTATCCTGAAACAGGATTATCCGGACTTTGAAGTAATCGTCATCAACGATGGTTCTACGGACGAAAGCGAAGATCTCCTGTCAGAGTTGGAAGAAGAATACCCGAACCTGTATCACAGTTTCACACCGGACAGCGCGCGGTACATCAGCCGGAAGAAACTGGCACTGACGCTGGGCATTAAAGCCAGTAAATATGACTGGCTGGTATTCACCGAGGCCGACTGCACTCCGGTCAGTGACAAGTGGCTTCGACGGATAGCACGCAATTTCACGCCGAGTACAGACATCGTACTAGGATATAGCGGTTACGAACGGGGAAAAGGATGGCTACACAAACGGGTATCTTTCGACTCGCTTTTCACCTCGCTTCGTTATCTGGGTTTTGCCTTGGCGGGTAAACCGTACATGGGCATCGGGCGCAACCTGGCCTACCGCAAGGAATTGTTCTTCAAAGTCAAAGGATTTTCTACCCACTTGAACATGCAGCGGGGAGAAGATGACCTGTTTATCAACCAAATTGCCAATGAAAACAATACCCGGGTGGAAACCTCACCGGATTCAGTGATACGGATGCAACCTGTGGAACGCTATAAGGACTGGAAAGAAGAAAAGGTAAGCTATATGGCAACCGCACGCTTCTATAAAGGTTCACAACGCTGGTTACTGGGGTTGGAAACCGCCACGAGGCTATTGTTTTATGTCGTCTGCCTGTCGGGAATCGTATTCGGTATCCTCTCTTTTCACTGGCTGGCTGCGGGACTGGCTTTATTGTTATGGATCGTACGTTATTCGGCGCAAGCCTACGTCATCAACAAAACAGCCAATGAGATGGGAGACAACCGCTCTTACTACTTTACACTACCGGTTTTCGACATCATCCGTCCGCTACAATCCCTGAAGTTCAGACTCTACCGTCTCTATCGCAGAAAGGGTGATTTTATGCGAAGATAACTTGACTACTCGTACCGCATAGAACTGGCCGGATTGATCTTGGTTATCAAATAAGAGGGACCGACCAACATTAATACAGAAGCCAATAAGGTGCCGGCATTGATCAGAAGGAAAAGCCAGATGTTCATGGAAACCGGCACCATACTTACATAGTAAGTTTCGGGATCGAGTTTAAAAAGTCCCAACTGTGACTGCAAAACACAGAAAGTAATACCAATTGCATTTCCCCACAACATCCCTTTCCCAATCAGAAAGACAGAGAACCACAGAAATACTTTACGGATAGTGAAATCATTGGCTCCCAAAGCCTTCAGGATGCCAATCATCTGTGTGCGTTCAAGGATGATAATCAATAATCCGGAAATCATCGTGAAGCCGGCTACCCCAATCATCAGGATAAGAATGACCCATACATTCAGGTCGAGCAGATCGAGCCAGGCAAATATCTGAGGATTCATTTGTTCGATGCTCTGTACGTAATAAGTCCCCCCGTAAACATCTTGCTTATTGTCCGTATCAACGGCTATACCATAGGTTATATCTTCCAGTTTGTCATAGTCACGTACCTGCAACTCTGCTCCGCTCACTTGTCCGGGAGCCCAGTTATTCAAACGGTTCACCAAATACAAGTCAGTCAGCAGAAAGAGATTATCATATTCAGAAAAGTTCGTTTGGTAAATACCTTTCACCGTCAACCGGCGGGCACGCACATCTTTCTGGATAAAATAGGCATATATTTTATCTCCCAGTTTCAGTTTCAGCCGGTCAGCTATCGCTTTCGATATGACCACCTGATTGGTGGAAGCCGTATCACTGAAGACCGGTATCTCTCCTTCTACCAGATGGTCGCGGAAAAAGGCAGGATCAAACTCCGGACCGACACCTTTGAGCACCATGCCCTGAAAAGCGTCATCTGTCTTTATCATCCCCGGTTTGGTGGAATATCGCTGCACATGTTTCACTTCCGGACGGGCGGAAAGAGCGATCATCATACTATCATCCACCACAACCGGATGAGTTTCGTAGGACCCTACCGCATCAAAATTACTGATCTGGATATGGGAGCCGAAGCCGATCACTTTATTACGTACCTCACTCTTAAAACCAATCACTACAGATACGGCAATGATCATCACCGCCAGGCCGATAGCAATGCCAATCATGGCAATCAGGACAGCAGGACGAGAAACTTGTTTTCCCCCGTCCGTATCACGATAAATCCGACGGGCAAGAAAATAGGAAAGCCTCACCTTGCCCTTCTCTTTGGAAAAGGGAACGGAGTTGCTTTGACTATATGAATGAATGGATGACATCAGGTCTTATTCTGTTCTTCCCGGATAAGCCTCCAATGCTTTTTGCAGAACAAAGAGCGCACGGGTTAAATCTTCCTTTTTCAATACGTAAGCAATACGGACTTCATTCTTTCCGGAGCCCGGAGTAGTATAGAAACCGGAAGCCGGAGCCATAAACACTGTCTGTCCTTCATACTCAAACTCAGACAGACACCAGGCACAGAATTTATCCGAATCATCGACCGGTAACTTGGCTACTGTATAGAAAGCTCCCATCGGAATGGGGGAATAAACACCCGGTATACGGTTCAGACCGTCAATCAGACATTTACGGCGCTCAACGTATTCGTCATAAGTTTCGCGTGAGTACTCTTCGGGAGCATCCAGTGAGGCTTCGGCAGCAATCTGTCCGATCAGCGGAGGACTCAAACGTGCCTGACAGAACTTCATCACTGCATTACGCACTTCTTTATTCTTGGTTATCAAGGCACCGATGCGAATACCACATTCCGAATAACGCTTGGAAACAGAGTCAATCAGTACCACGTTATTCTCAATTCCTTCCAGATGGCAAGCCGAAATATAAGGGGAACCGGTATAGATAAACTCACGGTACACTTCATCGGAGAAAAGGAAAAGATCATACTTCTTCACCAGGTCACGGATCTGGTTCATCTCACGTCGGGTATACAGATAGCCGGTCGGATTATTCGGATTACAGATCAAGATACCCTTGGTACGTTCGTTGATCAACTCTTCAAATTTCTCTACTTTCGGAAGAGAGAACCCCTCCTCAATTGTCGTAGCAATAGTGCGTATTTTAGCTCCGGCCGAAATGGCAAAAGCCATATAGTTGGCGTAAGCAGGTTCGGGAACAATGATCTCGTCTCCCGGATTAAGGCACGACATGAATGAGAAAAGTACAGCTTCGGAACCTCCGGTAGTAATGATTATATCATCTGCTGTCAGGTTGATATTGAATTTCTCGTAATATCCTACTAATTTCTCGCGATAGCTACGATAACCGGCACTGGGACTATATTCAAGCACCTTGCGGTCGATGTTACGTATCGCGTCAATCGCGGCCTGAGGAGTGGGCAGGTCCGGCTGTCCGATGTTCAGGTGAAATACATGGATTCCCCGCTGTTTGGCAGCATCTGCCAAGGGAGCCAGCTTTCTGATAGGAGATGCAGGCATCTCTGTTCCGCGAATCGATATGGTTGGCATAATCTTGAATTATAAATGGTCAATTAATAAATATGAGCGGCAAATGTACACAATAAATCGGACACAAAGACATAAAAACTTTAAAAACCTTATCAAGGGTAAAAACGTTGTGGTAATATCAACGGAAAACGATACATTTGTATAACTACAAACCTAAAACGATAACATAATGACCATAAACCTGATCACATTTGCATCGATTCTGCATAAGCAAGCCACTGTACGTAGTTCGCACGAAGCGATTCTCAGTGAACTGGAAAAATATTTCACCGTAAATTTTATTGATTACCGGGACATCAGCCAGTTGCCAAAAGATGAATTCAGCATCATTTTCATTGCTACCGGAGGGGTAGAAAGACTGGTAATGCAATGCTTCGAATCGCTCCCCCGCCCTGCCATTATACTGGCCGACGGAATGCAAAACTCCCTGGCTGCGGCACTGGAAATTTCCTCTTGGTTACGTGGGCGGGGTATGAAAAGTGAAATCCTCCATGGAGACTTTATGAGTATCGTTCAACGAATCCAGGTACTTTATACCAATTTCAAGGCACAACGTTCATTAGTAGGGCTTCGCATCGGAGTGATCGGCACCCCTTCTTCATGGCTGATTGCAAGTAATGTGGATTATCTGCTCGCAAAGCGGCGTTGGGGAATTGAGTATCTGAACATTCCGTTGGAACGGATTTATGACGTATACGACCGTATTACAGACAACGAAGTCGGTGCCTCATGCGCCGCGGTTGCTTCGCAAGCTCTGGCATGCCGTGAAGGGACTCCCGAAGATATGATTAAGGCAATGCGCCTTTACCGGGCCGTCAAGCGAATCTGTAAAGAAGAAAAACTAAGCGCCGTCACCCTGAGTTGTTTCAAACTGATAGAGCGCACCGGTACTACCGGTTGCCTGGCTCTTGCCATGCTGAACGACGAAGGGATCATTGCCGGATGTGAAGGGGATCTGCAATCTGTATTTACATTACTCGCCGCCAAAGCACTGACCGGGAAAGTAGGTTTCATGGCAAATCCTTCAATGATTAACGCCCGGAGCAACGAAATAATACTGGCACATTGCACAATCGGAATGAAGCAAACCGAACGTTACATCATCCGCAGCCATTTTGAAACGGAAAGCGGTATCGGTATTCAGGGACTGCTGCCGACCGGAGATGTCACTATCGTGAAATGTGGTGGAGAATGTCTGGACGAATATTACCTTTCTACCGGAACTCTGACCGAAAACACCAATTACATCAATATGTGCCGTACACAAGTACGTATAAAAATGAATGCACCGGCTGATTATTTCCTGAAGAATCCACTCGGGAACCATCACATTTTGTTACAAGGTAATTATGAAGATGCACTGAACGAATTCTTACAGGCAAACTCCTGTAAACGTACGGAGTAAATGCACTCAGGGCTTAACGGAGGTAAAGTCAGAACTCACCACAGAGAATACAGAGTGACACGGAGAGAATCTCAGATCATTGGTTACCAACACAGATAATCTGTGTTACCCCGTATTCTCCGTAGTGGAAAGAGTATTGACACATTCCTCCCGTCAAGGCCTAATTTAATACATGCAATGAAAGACACACGATATATGAAAAGAATCTTCCTATCAGTACTGTTTATCTGTACTTTCCTTTCTCATCTTACTGCACAAACAGGCAAAGAAAGCGAACTTATCAAACAGAATTATATCCGGTCGGTTATCGGACAGGACGAGAGCAAACAAGCTTTCTTACAACTATTATCTAAAATTCCTCCCGAAAAAGAGGTATCCGACCAGAACGTTATCGAACTTCAACAACTTTACCCTATCCGCCGGGAAGAGATACACCGACTGATCAGTACGATACGGGGAGACGGTTCATGGCCGGACATCAATTATGCCGATACCAAACGCTCGGGATGGGAACCGAAACAACACACAGAGCGGATACTGAAACTAACCAAATATTATGCCCGCGAAAAAGAGAATGCTTCCGCACAGGAGATTTCAGCCGTAACCAGCATTATTCACCAAGCCATGAATTACTGGTTCACCGAAAAACTGGTCTGCAAAAACTGGTGGTACAATCAAATAGGTATTCCCCGCACCTTGGGACCGGCTTTCCTCCTTTTCGAAGCAGAAATGACGGAAAAAGAAAAGCAGGAAGCCGTGCGGGTGATGGAACAATCCCATTTTGGCATGACAGGACAGAACAAAGTATGGCTGGCAGGCAATGTACTGATCCGGGGCTTGCTCTTGAATGACTCCCAATTGGTAAAAGAGGCACGGGAAAACATTGGCTTGGAAATCGTACTGGGACAGAAAGAGGGTATTCAGCCGGACTGGAGCTTCCATCAGCATGGTCCCCAACAACAGTTCGGCAATTACGGACTTTCTTTCCTCTGCAACATGAGTTTTTATTCCGAACTGTTTGCCGACACCCCTCTTGCATTCAGCCAAGAGCAACAGGATATCCTTGTATCCCTTCTTCTGAAAGGGTATCAATGGATTGTATGGAAAGGTCATTGGGACGTAAACGGATTGAACCGGCAACTCTTCCACAGCGCCGATCTTCACAAATCATTCAACCTGCTCTTCGCAGCCTGCTCACTGATGAAGGGAAGCAATGAACAGCAGACACAGGAAATAGAGGCATTTATAGCCCGCAACTTTCTACATCCGGATGCAGAAAACGATTTCACAGGAAATAAGTTCTTCAAAGATTCCGACCTGACCATTCACCGTACCTCTGATTGGATGGCATCTTTACGCATGGCATCCAGCCGGGTGATCGGTACGGAACTGGTAAATGAGGATAACCTGAAGGGATATTACATGGCAGACGGAGCTGTCTATACGTATATTCGGGGAGATGAATACCACAATATTTTCCCTTTCTGGAACTGGCGCCGGATACCCGGTATCACAACCTATGAAAGCAATGCTCCCATCCCGACAGACAACGGACCGAATTCACGCAACAAAACCAATTTCACAGGTGGAGCAACAAACGGAAAACAGGGAATCACCGCCATGCACTTGAACCGTAACGGGCTATCCGCGAACAAAGCATGGATATTCACCAATGAATTTATCCTGTGCCTGGGAAGCGATATCCATGCAGACAGCACTGCCACACTTATCACCTCCATCGATCAACGGTTCAAGAATGGTGAAATATGGACGGAAGGAAACCGCCGTTATTTCCACGATAACACCGGATATATCCTTCTGCAGGACGAACTTTGCCTGGCACTGGCAGAAAAGAAGAAAGGACAGTGGCACGACTTCATGGGAATGTACGCTCCCCGGATGTTAGAAGATGAAATTTTCTCTATTTACATCAAACATCCGTCAGGTGTCCCTGCCACTTACCGGTATTTGGTGCTCCCGGCTTCCACTCAGGAGAAGACGGCTGCATTCGATATTTCAAAAGTACAGGTATTGCAAAATGACGAAAAGGCACAGGTGGCATTTATCGACAAAATGTACTACGTCGCTATTTGGCAGGCAACGACTCTCAAGCTGTATAACGGAAAAAAGATACCTATAAAAAAACCGGGAACCTATCTGTATCGTGCAGACGGTACCCCGGTTTCCCAAGCTGTTTTTCCCAAAGGAGAGATCTAAGAATCTACCTTCCGGCTATCTCATGTTTTCAGGCAATTCGTAATATCTCACCCAGTCGACCTCCATCTGTACGGGAAGCTCCGCATCGTCTATCTCTCCGGCCCATCCTCCAAGTATCTGGTTGAGCAGCAGGAAGAACGGAACATCGAAAGGCCACTGCACAGAACCCTCCTCTTTGATGCGGGGATAACTGAAAGTGAGCGAATCATTGATGAACATATCAATCTTATCCGGTGTCCATTCCATCCCAAACACATTAAATTCATGCGGATTGTAGGATGCGGTGGTATAATAGTCCGGATCTGTTTTATGTCCTAACACTTTGATATATTCGGTATGCATGGTATGATAGACGAATGTATCTTTGTTCAATTGTTCCATTATATCGATCTCTCCACATTTGGGCCACACACCATACGTTGTAGAATCAGTCGGCTTGAGCCAGATAGCAGGCCAGGAACCTTTAGCGCTGCCCAGTTTGGCACACACCTCAAAGCGTCCGTACAAGAAATCTTTTTTACCCAAAGTCTCAACACAACCGGCCATGTAGCGGATCGTATCATTCGGATCGCTATTGGGCAAAGCACGCAAAATCAACTTACCGTCTTTTACGAATGTAACAAAGTTATTGTCCCGGCAAAAGGGATGCCAAGGAGAGAACACCCACTTTTCCGGATCGGGTGTACCGTCTTTCTCGAACTCATCTTGCCAAGTGAGCCTCCAGTCTATATCACTTTTATAAAGCTTACGGACAGGAGTATCTTTGCAGGATGACAATGATATGCCGGCAAATGTCCAAAAGACAAACGGCAAGGTTAACAATAAGTTTTTGTGTTTCATGATATATTGGTTTAAAGTGAGACCTCCACCCATTTTCCACCATGCCATTCGGTCACTGTATCAAACCTGACCTTCCGTAAAGCCTCCAATGCTTCAGGACGTCCGCTGTTGATACGTTCGGGATAATGCGAATCACTGTTCACCTGTACACGGACACCCAACTCCTTCAACAACGGGAAATAGCGTTCGTTCGGAAAGAAGGTACCCAAGTGATGCAAAGCCTTGGTATTGATCTCTACGATATACCCTTTGGCCGCAACAGCAGAGAAATAATCGTGCATCAAGTCATCATACCAAGGTTCGTCCAACAGGCCAGGACGGTAACAGGCTGCATTGTGATGCATCTTGTCGGCATGTCCTAAGATATCAAACCCTCCCAATTCCACCATCCGCAACAGACGTTCGTAATACAGACGTACTACACGATCGAGATCACCACCGAAATGCTGATCGACAATATCCCTGAATACTTCCGCACACACATCGATATCAACCACTTCTTCCCGGTCGTTATAGAGCAAATGTACCGAGCCGATACGATAATCGAGCGGCAATTCGCGGAAACGCGGCACAGCCGGATTGCTGTCTTCATTCAGGTAGTCTATCTCCAGGCCGATAGCCAGTTCAATCTCCGAAGCATACTTCTCCTTTATCCGGGCAAACTCAGCCAGATAGTCGTCCATACGATCCCACTCCATCGTCCAATGAGTAGGGAACGGGAGCGGAGCATGCGAAGAAATACCATAGGATGTAAATCCCTGGCTGATGGCAAAACGGATAAAATCCTCCATGCCGGCCCGGCCGTCACAATAGAGGGTATGGCTATGATAATTGGTCAGATTCATGATTCTATTTCACTAAGTTCAAGCCAGCGCATGGTTTTCTCGTCTATCAAATCGTTTACCTCCGGCAACCGCTTCGATTTATCGGTCAGTTCATCCACCGAAAGTGTACCGCTGCAAAGCAGTTCCTCTATCTGTGCTTTCTCGGCTTCCAGCCCGGCTATTTCTTTCTCCAGTTGTTCGAACTCCCGTTTCTCTTTGAAACTCATCTTACGCTTATCGTTCAGACGGACACGGGCTGTCTTTTCCTCCTGCGGTTTCTCGGCTTCCTTCTCCTTTTGGGACTTCGCTTCTTTCCAGTCCCGGTAATCGCTATAGTTACCGGGAAAGTCACGGATATCTCCCTGTCCATTGAATACCAGCAAGTGATCGACCACCTTATCCATAAAATAGCGGTCATGGGAAACGACAATCACGCATCCCTTGAAGTTCTGCAAATACTCTTCCAGCACATTCAGGGTAATGATGTCGAGATCGTTTGTCGGTTCATCAAGTACCAGAAAGTTCGGATTACGCATCAGCACCGTACAGAGATAAAGACGACGGCGCTCTCCACCGCTCAGCTTATAAACATAGCTGTGTTGAGTTTCGGGAGTAAACAGGAAATGTTGCAGGAACTGAGAGGCTGTCAGCTTCTTGCCGTTACCCAGCTCAATCACTTCGGCGATATCCTGCACGACGTCAATCACCTTCATTTGCTCGTCAAACTGCAATCCGTCCTGCGAGTAATATCCGAAACGTACGGTCTCCCCGATATCCAGCGTACCGCTATCAGGCTGCACCTGTCCCATCAATATCTTTATAAAAGTAGACTTACCCGTACCGTTGTTCCCAACAATCCCCATCTTCTCGTAACGGGCAAAGATGTAAGAGAAATCTTCCAATATCTTCAGGTCACCGAAACTCTTATAGAGATGATCGGCTTCAAATATCTTACTGCCAATGTAGGAAGCCTTCACCTCCAGTTTCACATTATCGTTGTTAAACCGTTGTTTGGCTACTTTCTCCAGTTCGTAGAAAGCATCTTCACGATACCGGGCTTTATGTCCGCGGGCTTGCGGCATACGGCGCATCCAATCCAGCTCGGTACGATATAAATTATTGGCACGCTCTATCTCTACCGTCTTCGCCTCAATCCGTTCCTGGCGTTTCTCCAGATAATAGCTGTAATTCCCTTTATACTGATAAACCTGACAGTTGTCTATCTCGATGATTTCAGAACAGACCCGGTCGAGGAAGTAACGGTCATGCGTTACCATCAACAGACTAAGGTTCGTACGACGAAGGTACTCTTCCAGCCATTCGGTCATATCAAGATCGAGGTGGTTGGTGGGCTCATCCAGAATCAGCAAGTCCGGTTCGGTAATCAGGGCATTGGCTAAAGCCACCCGTTTGAGTTGGCCTCCGGAAAGATGTTTCACCTGTTGCTCAAAATTCCGTATTTTGAGTTGAGAAAGAATCTGTTTGGCTTTCTGTTCGTACTCCCAGGCTTTTTCATGGTCCATACGCACCAACAGGTCATCCAGTCCCGGATGTCCTTCGGTTTCCATACAGCGTTCGTATTCCTTAATAAGCTCCACCGTACTGTTGCCATGATGAAAACAGGCTTCCAATACAGTCAGTTCTTCGGGATATTGCGGATCCTGTTCCAGATAGTCTACACGAAGGTCACGGCGGAACACAATATTTCCGCTGTCATATCCTTCCTTACCGGAAAGTATATTCAGCAAGGTGGTTTTACCTGTACCGTTTTTAGCTATCAAGCCGATACGCTGGCCTTCGGCAATACCGAAGGAAATATTTTCGAAAAGTACCAGATCCCCAAAGGATTTGGTAAGGTTATCTACTTGCAAATAAGGGGTCATAATAATCGTATATGATAAAATGTGGTTAGTGTGCCAGTGCTTTCTTATATGCCTCTGCCACCTCGCATCTTTCTCCGGCTTTCACCCGGCTCCACAACAGTTTCATCGGATCAATCAGATGTTCCGCATCTTTATACCGAAGCACCGGTACTTCCCGGTTACCGTCAACCAGTGTCATCCATTCCATGCCTTCCACTTCATTAGCCAGAATCGTGCAGATGGCAATACCGAATGCCAGCCAAGGCTCTTTCTTTTTGGGCGAAAGGACACCGCTGTCAATCACCTCCTGTATCTTTTCGAGGTCTTCCTCCACACCCTGAAAGTCCTTCTTCAACTGTGTCTTCACTGTATCTGTCACCCACTCATAAGCCTCGTTCACCTGATAGATTTCAGAAAGGCGAATGGGAATTACTTCTGCGGGATACTTCTGTCCGTCTTTACGAATTTCAAGGCTGGATATGATCTTTTCCGCCTCCTCCACACGCTCTCCTTTCGGTACGGTGAACGAACATTCAAAGGCCACATTGTCAATGCCTGTCACCCAAAGATGGCTGGTGTAATAGGTACCTTCTTCCTCAAACATCTCTTTACTATAGGCACACTCCAGTTGCCCCACCTTCACCAAGGAGGCCGAAGGATTTTCCTTGAGTTCTTGACGGATGGAGTCCTTTCCATAATTCATGCCACCTTGAGCAGCAGCATCCGCTTTATAGGCCGAGATACGGAAGTTACCCGTCCAAAGTTCGGGATTATAAAAGAGGAAGGAGCCTTCGCCGCCTTCAAATTCGCTCCAATCTGACGGATATATCATTGAGAACCATGTTCCCGGAGAGATAAATTTCTTACCTTGTATCATATTGCTTACTGAATGTTGATAACCTCACAAAAGTAACAATCCCAACGCTGATATGCAAAAAATAGAATAAAAAAACAGCCGATTCTCACGAACCGGCTGTTCCAATCATCATCTATGAATGAAGACAGCTTTTAGCGTCCTCAATATTTTCTTAACTCCAGACGGGCATAGTCCGACCGAAGAATCAATTTGTTACTGTTCAGTTTCTCTACGGCAAAATCCTGTACCCGGGCATCCATGCCGAAAGTTTTCATCTGTTCCGCCGTAGCGTCAAGTATCTGTATATGCATAGAATCGTTCTCGTAGGTATATGTCCCATAGAACTCACCATACCCCAACTTCTTCAGATTGATAATGTCCATCTGGAAACTGAAATAAGTGTCCAGCGGAGTTTCCGCATTACCATCTTTATATTCTATACGCTGCATCTGCCACATCCCATCCAGATAGCGATGCCCGAACTTCTCTCCACAAGACGTAAAAGCCATCAGGGCGACGAACAATAATAGGATTCCTTTTTTCATTTCTTCTTACCAATTAAACCTGTTTTACGAATGGTGAGCATACCGCCCCAGCTCTCTCCCAACATATTACCTCCATCCACCGCACCGGCCAGTGTGAAGCTCCATCCCGGAATCTGTTCGGGTTTATAAGTCACCTCCAACAATCCGTTCTGGTTTCTCCTGATAGTCCGGTAAGGACTTCCGTAAGTTCCCCAATGCTTGGCTACACTTACCAGAATCCGGTAATCTATCTCCGGAGTCGGACTGCCGTTCAGCCCGATATGGAATCCTTTAACACGGTTACTTTCAAAAGCCAGATTTCCATCCTTATTATATATAGGCGAGGTAACCAGCGGATTGCCGATCCCCTGTCCCCAATGTTCCCAACCGGCATACTGCGAGTTATTGTAATAATTATCAGCCCCGGTAAATGAATGATCAATGGCCGGAGTAGCAAAATAATGGAAAGCGCCTGACTGGTGCTTCGTATACAAAAACTCTCCGACAACCGTCTTCACAAAAGGATTCTCCGGTAAGGTCACCTCCAATCCGGTCAGACAATCACGCCACATACCGTAAGTCAGCGTCATCCCCGAACGGTCTTCGAAAAAGTGCTCCCAATATGCTTTTACTTTCCAGGTCGGGAAATGATACCCCACAGCAGCACTGTAACTGCCTACATGGTTTCCCAGAATATTGATCTGGTCACTCTCCGATGCGCCACTGTCTCCATTACTCGGAAAGAAAATACGGAAAAAGTCCTTCCAACTGTCCGGTGTGCGCAACACCGTTCCGTCCGGATAATAGCAATCGCCTCCGAACTGGGCCGCCATTTCAATACCCAACTCCACCGAAACCGGTGATTTCTCCAGGTTCTCGACTTTCAGGAAAGCCGCTTTCGAGTGAAACAACGTCTCTTTCGTATATTTAGAACGTCCGTCCGTGAAACGCTCCTGAAACTTTTCATCCGTAAACATTCCATAAGCCACATGTCCCTTTATATGCAACCAATGTTTGGTCCATGGAAAAGGTATATATTCGGGAATTGAAATCCGAACCTGCGGGATGGGACGGGCATTGGTAGAAAAAGTCATGCTACCGGAACTCAACTGGTCATTTTTCATTTCGTTGCCACGCTCCTTACTGCCGACACTGATTTCCATCCCCCGATAACGCAAGTCTACATAGGCCTGTTGAATGAAGAACTTAGACGTGAAGCGACTCGCACCGACCATTTCCAATCCAAAAGCATAAGAGAACTTTTTATCCTTCTCCAAATCCCGAAAGATTCCTGCATCCAAGTAAGCATTGTTTTTACGAATAGACGACAGCCCGTGCTTATTTGCCACGAGCCAGAAAGGCGTATTGTGTCCACCACTTACAGTTGCACTGGTTTCAATCTTATAGTTTAGGCCTTTGTCAAACTGCGCCTGCACAGTGGCAGGGGATATCAGCATCAAGCAGCTGATAATGAAATAGTTTCTTCGTTTCATTCTAACGTGTGTTTGGAATATATCCAAATATTGAACGGCAAAAATACAACAAAGAGGCGAAACTCATCGATATATCAGAGTTTTATTAGGATTATTTAGCTACGAACCAGACAACGGGAATAGTGATTCACTTCCCTATCGGCTGTATTCTCCTGCGTACATCTTTCGATATTTCAAGGAACATATAGTTCAGTTTACCGGAATGGATACCCTTTTCATTCTCTTTATACTTCTTATTGGCATATTGCTTCGACTTCTCGAAAGTGAGCAGGGACATCTGATTCTGTGATTTGCCTACCATGGTGGAATCTAACTGCTCGTCCGGGAAGAAGTCGTCCAGATCGACATCGCCTATCATGGTTGTTTCCAGGAAATTCATATCCTTATGCGAATTGTCGGTATAATATCCCACGAACATATGGCCGGGAGTACGCACCAGAATCGGTTCGATATTAATGGCACGGAGCAAAGAGGCAAACAAGACACTGCCATCCACACAGTTGATCTGTGACGACTCCAGTGCATCATCAAATGTACGCACACGCTGCGAATAGACCACATTGCTGGAAAGGCTGGTGTTCGACACCGAACTATAGCGGAATTTACGTTTCTGCAAAACGTTCCATAACGCATATACCTGCTTATCCACAGCTCCGGGAGCCGGATTCTGATAGCCCAGAAAGCGGTTGACGATACGGGTATTCAATGCTTCGCGCAGCAGCTGGTCGATCATCGGATTTTCTTCGTTGACATAAGCAGCAAAGAAAATACCCGTATCATGGAATTTCGTACCATTCGTCACATACCCCAGCAGGCACTCGTTGACACTGCGTACAGAGAAGGTACGCACTCGCTGTCCCAGATCTTCCCCATTCATCTCTACCGTAACGGCTACGCTGATGGGTTCTGCCTGGTTGTTATTCTTTAGCGCTTCATAGTTCCAGATGATATCGGGATAAATCGTATACTCGGTACGGGGCTTGTTGAGTACAAACTCCGACACGGAACGGGAAAAGAAAGGGGTTTCGGCTACGTCAATCCGCACACGGCTATAGGCGGAACGGGACTTCACCTTGATGGCAATGCATGATTTGGGATTGCCCAAGTATACGGAGTCACCCGGCTGAATGACCTGGGCATCAGTCGTTGCCACCGAAAGGATGGCCGAAGGAAAAATGTTCCCTCCCAGTTCATCGGTTATCTCAAAACCGGAAGTAGCAGAAGAGAACTTAAACACGGACACGCCTATTGCTATAAAGAACAAAGCGACAACCGTCCAAAGCACTTCACGTTTGCGTTGCCTGAAATCTATCTTAATCATTGTGGCATTTCAATTTATTGACATAACAAAGATACGACTTTTTTGTTGATAAAGTATCTCCGAACCTGCGGATTGTTGGTTTAAAACCAAGATGCCGTTAGTTTAAAACCAAGAGAACTTTGGTTTAAAAGGTAGGCACTGTCGGGTTTAAAACCAACCGCATCAGCCTATAGAGGCTCTCAGAGGGAATAAAATGTAATCAAATCGTAATACGTGTTTCACCCCCTCGTAACAAAAAGCCTCCATCTTTGCAAAAGAAAAAGGAATAAAGTTTAACTTTGTAGCATTACATTAACAAAGAATACAATGAACGATTACCGTATTTTAGTGGTCGACGACGAAGAAGACCTCTGTGAGATTCTGAAGTTCAATCTTGAGAACGAAGGGTATGAAGTAGATACAGCCAATTCTGCCGAAGAAGCTCTGAAAATGAATATCAGCAGTTATCACCTGCTGCTATTGGACGTGATGATGGGAGAAATCTCCGGATTCAAGATGGCTAATATCCTGAAGAAAGATAAAAAGACAGCCCAGGTTCCCATCATATTCATTACTGCCAAAGATACGGAAAACGATACTGTCACCGGATTCAATCTGGGGGCAGACGACTATATATCGAAACCTTTCTCACTGCGTGAGGTCATTGCCCGCGTGAAAGCCGTGTTACGTCGTACCGCCACTTCGGACATGGAAAAGGTACCGGAACAGCTCAGTTATCAGTCACTGGTAATCGATATCACTAAAAAGAAAGTAAGCATCGATGGTGAAGAAGTGCCGCTGACCAAAAAGGAATTCGAAATCCTCTTCCTGCTGCTACAGAACAAAGGACGTGTTTTCTCGCGCGAAGACATCCTGAGCCGTATCTGGAGCGACGAAGTCTACGTACTGGACCGCACTATCGACGTCAACATCACCCGACTGAGAAAAAAGATCGGCATTTATGGTAAACGTATCGTCACCCGGTTGGGATACGGTTATTGTTTCGAAACGGAATAGAAATGAATACGATTCACCACAGAGTACACGGAGGACACAGAGTTTTAATCTCTTGTTTATTAAGATGTTTAAGAGAAAGATATTCTCTGTGTCCTCTGTGTCCTCCGTGGTGAATTAAACTCAAAAACAAATGAATAAAGAATCATCTGTTCTTTTGTTCTTATGTCTAAAAAAAAACTCCGTGTCCTCTGTGTTACTCTGTGGTGAATCCAACTTAAAAAACAAATTTGTATGAACCTACCTGTCACCCAAAAGCATTTTCTCTCTTTCAGCCGGAAGTTATTTCTTTCGGTCATCTCCCTGTTTCTGGTCTTCGCGGCTTGCTTCATGGCCTATCAGTATCAGCGGGAGAAAGAGTATAAAGTAGAGTTACTGAACATACAATTGCAGGACTGCAACAACCTGCTGTACGAAAAGCTATACGACCACCCTCAGGATATGACTCCAATAATCACCGATTACCTGCGTCATAACGTACTGAAAGACTTACGCATCACCGTAGTCAATCTTGAAGGAAAAGTTCTTTTCGATAGCCAGGAGCAGAACACGGGACAGTTAGGCAACCACATCGGACGCGAAGAGATACAGAAAGCCCTGCATAACGGCATCGGTTTCGATGTTCGCCGCACCTCCGAAACCACCGGAGTCCCCTATTTCTACTCCGCTACCTTATATAAAGATTATATCATCCGCTCGGCTCTGCCCTACAGCGTCAGCCTGATCAATAACCTGAAGGCAGACCCACACTACATCTGGTTCACCGCTATCGTCACTCTGTTGCTAATGGTCATCTTCTATAAGTTCACCAACAAACTGGGCACTTCCATCAATCAACTCCGGGAGTTCGCCATGCGCGCCGACCGTAACGAGCCTATCGAAATGGCGATGCAGTCCGCCTTCCCCCACAACGAACTGGGAGAGATCTCGCAACATATCATCCAGATATACAAACGCCTCCACGAAACGAAGGAAGCACTCTACATAGAAAGAGAGAAGCTGATCACACACCTCCAGATTTCGCACGAGGGACTGGGGGTATTCAGCAAAGACAAGAAAGAGATTCTGGTAAACAACCTGTTTACACAATACAGCAACCTGATATCGGACTCAAACCTTGAAACGGCAGAAGAGGTATTCAACATCAGCGAACTGAAAGAGATAACGGACTTCATCAACAAAGCTCCCAAACGCCCCGTCGGCAAAGAAGAGAAACGGATGTCCATCACGATCAACAAGAACGGAAAGACCTTCATTGTGGAGTGCATCATCTTCCAGGATATGAGTTTTGAAATCAGTATCAACGATGTCACTCAGGAAGAGGAGCAAATCCGTCTGAAACGGCAACTGACACAAAACATTGCCCACGAGCTGAAGACCCCGGTCAGCAGCATCCAGGGTTATCTGGAAACCATCGTCAACAACGAAAATATCCCAAGGGAAAAGATCAACGTCTTCCTTGAACGCTGCTATGCACAAAGTAACCGCCTGAGCCGGTTGCTGCGCGACATCTCCGTGCTGACCCGCATGGACGAAGCCGCCAACATGATCGACATGGAAAAGGTGGACATCAGCGTACTGGTGACCAACATCGTGAACGAAGTGTCATTGGAGCTGGAAGAGAAGCATATCACGGTTGTCAACTCACTGAAAAAGGAGATTCAGATGCGGGGCAACTACTCATTGCTCTACTCCATCTTCCGCAACCTGATGGACAATGCCATCGCTTATGCCGGAAACAATATCCACATCCACATCAATTGTTTCCGCGAAGACGAGAACTTCTACTACTTCAGCTTTGCCGACACAGGCATAGGCGTATCGCCCGAACATCTGAACCGTCTTTTCGAACGCTTCTACCGGGTGGACAAAGGACGCTCACGCAAGTTGGGAGGTACAGGGCTTGGCCTGGCCATTGTCAAGAATGCGGTCATCATCCACGGTGGAAGCATTTCGGCCAAAAACAGCCAAGGCGGCGGACTGGAGTTTGTATTTACTTTGGCTAAAGAAAAGTAAATCCTGTCACCACACTCTGTCTTTAAACCATTTAGTGTCCAGATTCTCCAATCCGGAGTTTCCGGACAAGTTGTCTATAGCTACCTGCACAGCCTCTTTTTCGGTGGAATGGCGTCCGGACAGAGAATCACTGCTTATCCAGAAAGCCTTGAGGAAGCGGAGCCGTTCGGTCACCTCCTTCTTCCGGGCTTTTCCCGTAAACGGGGCAAGCGGATAGGCACGCACCCAATCTTTGTTCCGGTTATCCATCACCAAGCCTTCCAATTGCTCTACCGTATACTTCCCGACAAGCGCATCGGTGTATTTCCGAAGTCTGCTATATACCCCGGCCGAATCCGTAATGGCCTTGGATGCCGCAAAAACCTTTTCGTAACGTTCGCGCCCCAGCGTATTGTATACCGACCAGAACCATGCCGTATCCAGCACACCCATAGAAATCTCCAAGGCCGAAAGGGTGGTGTAAGGCGTAAATCTCGACTCTTCCATATCCCGATGGTACTCCCTGGTATAAGCATAGAAGAAGTCGGCCGCAGCGGTCAGCCCTTCCCAACCGATAGCCCCTTCCGTCATCCTGAGCCAACGGGGGGAATATACAGCCATCTCGACCATGCGCTTCGGAGTAATGCCGGCACGTTCGGCAAGCATCTTCAACCATTCCGGTGTGTCCGTAGGCAGAGGGGCACAATGAAGCATCAGGTTGCAGAACATGCCGATACGGCTTTCGCTGGTATCATAGTACCACTTGTCCAGTCGTATGAACTTCTCCTTCCCCATCAGGCTCAGCAGGCGGATCATCACTTCGGCACCGAACACCCCGTCCAGTTTCTGGGCCAGCGAAGTAACATCGGTACGGGCTTTCCCCCGTTCCAGTTCGATGTCCAGAATGCGTACGGTCACCTTTTCCAGCACTTTCTTAAATCCACTGAAATCATAATCCCGGCAGTCGGTATATATCCGTCCGTCCCTTCCCTTTTTCTGATAAAAAAAGCCCGCAGCCTCCTCTATCAGCGTAGGCGAAAGCGGGCGATCCATCAGTTCGGTGATCAAGGCATCTTCGGACAGAAGTCCCATCTGGTAGGCCCTGCCGAAATCGACGGCACGAATGGGAAACTCAACCGGATAAGGCTCTACCTTATAAGAAAGGAAATTACACAAGCGGTACAACTCGTAGCGGATCTTGAAATCGGTTATAAACTCATTATCCGTCAGCAAACGTTTCGGATGTTTCAGCCAGCAATCTATCCAATAGCAATGAACCAGTACGACACGATAATCGTGGGAGGAACCATACCATTCGCGGACGCTGTACAGAAAGGTGATATTCTGGGGAGTAAGCATCGGAAGCAAATGAAGCAGGACGTAGTGTGAATACTTCAGATACACCTCCTGGTCGCGGTAATCCCACTCCAATGCCCAGAGAATCTCACTCAGTGCATAGGGATGTTCAAGGCGCTCCAATGCCTGTTCGTATGGCGCCAGAGGGATTTCTCCGTATAATTTATCAAGTAACGTACCGAAACCTTTGCGCCAGACACAAGTCCTCGAATGTGACGCCATAAGGCACATTTCCAACAGAAGTGAGTAATCACGCACTTCTTCTTCATAAAACCGTATCCATACATCGGCAAACGGATAGCGCCCTATCGCTGTTGGTGAATCCGAATCATGCTTCGCACTTTCAAACTGTTCTTTGAACAAATGCACCTCCCCCCAGGGATCGCTATAGGTCAATTCACCATGAATTACGATCTGATATTGCAGTTTGTCAAAAAGATCAAATACTTCTCCTGACTGTATTCCTTTAAAGATTGCCTCTGTAGTTGGTTGTCCTTTTTTATTCTTCATGTCTGACTTGTTTGTTGTGTGTATAACGTTTTCATCACTGAGTACAAATATAGAATAAAAATACTATCTTTGTCCCATATCAAAACAAAAGATTATGATAAGCAATGTAAAATACCTTTCATTTATACTGTTATTGGTGCTTACTGCCTGTAAAAGCGGCCCCGCGGCCAGCCAGGAGCAGAACGGAAAGCAAGATACGGTTAAAGTTTTCAATTTACCCGACATACCCGTAGTGCTGAACACGGTGTCGCAACGGGCAGATTATATGGTAAAGCACTATTGGGATCGCTTTGACTTTACAGACACCACCTACGTCAGTCAGATCGACGTTGCCGAACAGGCTTGGGTGGATTATTGCGATTTGTTGGAACATGTGCCCTTGTCCGACGCGCAAACTGCCATAAAAGAGACGATCGGCCGGGCCGGGAAAAACAAAAAGATGCTGGACTTCTTTGCGGAACTGGCCGATAAATATCTCTACGACCCTAACTCGCCTATGCGTAACGAGGAGCTTTACATCCCCGTGCTGGAAGCTCTGACAGCCTCCCCCATGCTGAATGAAACGGAAAAGATACGTCCGCAGGCGCGGCTGGAACTGGCACAAAAGAACCGGTTGGGCACAAAAGCCCTCAACTTCACCTATACACTGGATTCGGGTGCAAAGGGTACGCTTTATCAGTTCCCGGCGGAATACACGTTACTGTTTATCAACAATCCCGGCTGCCACGCCTGCTCTGAGATGATAGAAGGGCTAAAGAGTTCTCCGGTCATCAACGGGTTCATAGCCGGCAAGAAGTTGAGGGTGCTGTCTCTCTATCCGGATGAAGAACTGGATGAATGGAAAAAGCACCGGGGCGATTTCGCGAAAGAATGGACCAACGGATATGATAAGGAGCTGGTCATCAAAAACAAAAACCTGTATGACCTGAGGGCTATTCCCACCCTCTACTTACTGGATAAGAACAAAATCGTATTGTTGAAAGACGCCACCCTGCAAAAGGTAGAGCAATATCTGGCAGAGCGCGGTTAAGAAAAACATACCGGAGCGGAGCATTTGCCCCAAAGATGCGGAGAGGGTCGGATTATCATTTTGACAGAATGATAATCCGACCCTCTCTATTTTCCGTTCTTTCGGCCCGACGCACGATATGCCTCTCAAAAACGTCTCCAATTCGATTTGCCGGTTATCTCTTTGCCCGCAATTTCCCGCTTTTGTTTACCGAAAGAAAGAGACTGGAAAGTGTTCTGTCCATAAAGCAGGTTTTAACCTTGAAACCATCTCTTTCCGACACTTCCGGAACGATCATATCGGGTGAGCAACGAGAGCAAGATCCGGGAGTTATAAGCCCCGGTTTTCATAACAATATATGTAATGGAGCATAACATATAGAGATATTTGAAAAAGAAGTAAGCATTTTCGGAAAATGCTTACTTCTTTCGGGGGAAATGTAACCGTCTTTTGGAGTGAATGCTTACTGCTTTTCCGCAAACCCCCGGCTCTAATCCACCCAAAGCCCGGCTTTCGGAACAGAAAAGGCCGGCTTTCCCCTTGTTTTCCCTCCGGTTCATCCGTTTTAAAGAAAGAGTGTGTCAGTCAAAAGGCTGATTAACCATCATTCTGCCATCATAACCCTCCGGAATCAAGATAAATGGCATCGCCTATCTAAGTCATTCCAATGTGCCGCCTGACACTATCCGGACGACCTGTCCGATGTTGCTCCGTCCGTTCCGCAATGCATAACGAATAATCACAAATTATTATGCTATTTCTAATATTCTTTTTATCTTTGCAGTGCATTGGTTTGTATTCTCCGTGTTCCGGGGATGCAATTAAAAGGGAATCAGGTGCAAATCCTGAACAGTCCCGCTGCTGTAAGTTTCACATCAGATTGTTGTAAGCAACCACCACTTGCCACTGGGAAACGTTTCCTGGGAAGGCGCTTATCAACAGAAACGAGTCAGAAGACCTGCCTGTGCATCTTTTTCATTGCTTTCGAGGAAAAAGCGTTGAGTCTAATGAGCCGGAACTATTCCATCCGTCATTTTATTCATCACTCTGATTCAGAGAAAGTAAGTTATGATAATAAACTCTGCCAAGTTTATTTAGTGTGTCCGGCCGAAGTGAGTTCGTCCGGACATTTTAACAACAAAAAACAAAGATGAATATACTCAGATTACCTAAGCTATTATACTCCTGTGTTGCTTTCTGTTGCTGCCAGGCTCTTACCGTTTCGCTTTCCGCCCAGCAGCAGAAAGCAGATACTGCCCGTACTTATTCAATCCCCGAAGTAACCGTTGCCGAAGCATACCACACCCGCGAAGTGAGAGCCATGGCTCCCACTCAGGTGTTCTCTAAAGAAGAACTCAAAAGCCTCAACGTATTGCAAGTGTCGGATGCCGTGAAACACTTTGCCGGAGTTACGGTGAAAGACTACGGCGGCATCGGCGGACTGAAAACCGTTTCATTGCGGAGTCTCGGAGCCGAGCATACCGCCGTGGGATATGACGGAATAACGATCAGCGACTGCCAGACGGGGCAAATAGACATCGGACGTTTCTCACTGGACAATGTAGACCGCCTGTCACTCAGCAACGGACAGAGTGATAATATCTTTCAGCCCGCAAGGTTTTTCGCTTCCGCCGGGATACTGAACATACAGACGCTGACACCGCAATTCAAAGACAACCGGCGTACCAACCTGAGCGCCTCGTTCAAAACGGGTTCGTGGGGACTGGTCAATCCGTCTCTCCTGATCGAACAGAAACTGAGCCGCAAATGGGTGCTCTCCGCCAACGGCGAGTGGATGTCGGCCGATGGTCATTATCCTTTCACATTGCATTATGGCGAGGACAATGACCTGACCTCCCGTGAGAAACGGAAAAACACGGAAGTGAAAAACCTCCGTGCCGAAGCGGGATTGTTCGGCAACTTCTCGGATACGGAACAATGGCGACTAAAGGCCTATTACTATCAGTCGTCCCGCGGACTGCCCAATGCCACGACTTATTATTACGACTACTCCTCACAGCATCTCTGGGACAAGAATGTCTTCGTGCAAAGCCAATACAAAAAAGAATTCAGCCGCCAATGGGTCTTCCAGACTTCGGCCAAATGGAACTGGAGCTACCAACGTTATCTCGACCCCGACTATAAAGGTTCGGAAGGCAAAACGGAGAACAGTTATTACCAGCAAGAGTATTACCTCTCGGCTTCGGCGCTCTACCGGGTGCTCAGCAACCTCTCTTTTTCGCTTTCGACAGACGCGAGCATCAACCGGCTGAACGCGAACCTGAAAGATTTCGCATATCCTACCCGTTATTCGTGGCTGACGGCTTTTGCCGGAAAATACGTTAACGACTGGTTGACGGCATCCGCCTCGGTACTGGCAACGGTCATCAACGAAGAGGTGCGCCAAGGCAGCGCCGCAGCCAACCGGCGGAAACTCTCTCCGTACGTCAGCGCGTCGTTCAAGCCCTTTGCCGGCGAAGAGTTCCGCATCCGCCTGTTCTATAAAGACATCTTCCGGTTGCCCAGCTTCAACGACCTGTACTACGGGCAGGTGGGCAACACGAACCTGAAACCGGAAAGCACCACACAATACAACCTGGGACTGACGTACAGCCGGTCGATCAATGAACTGATCCCCTACGTATCCGTCACGGCAGATGCTTATTATAATAAGGTGAAAGACAAAATCATCGCCATCCCCACCAAGAACCTCTTTATATGGAGCATGGTGAACCTCGGCAAAGTGGACATCAAAGGAATCGACGTTGCCGGAAACATCAGTCTGCAACTCTGGGAGAAACTACGGGTGAACCTTTCGGGGAACTACACTTATCAGCGTGCACTGGATATGACCGAACCGGGAGGAAAAACCTACAAGCAACAAATCGCCTATACACCCCGCGTATCCGGATCGGGACAAGCCGGTATCGAGACTCCGTGGGTGAACCTCTCCTACTCGTTCCTCTTTTCGGGCAAGCGCTATATGCTGGGGCAGAACCTCCGCGAAAACCGGCTGGACAGTTACAGCGACCATAGTGTATCCGTCAGCCGCGATCAGCGCATCCGTAACGTAAACACATCCCTGACAGTGGAAGTGCTGAACTTATTGGATAAGAATTACGAGATAGTGAAGAACTTCCCCATGCCGGGACGCTCGGTGAGAGTGACGATGAAAGTAAGATACTAAAGATGCTCCAGACATTGAATCAGTAATTATCAAAAGAAACAGCAATATGAAAATGACCCCATTTAATAACAGCAGAAGCAATTCTTCTCCTCGCTTCCGGAGAGGAGCTGGAGGCGGGAGCTTCCTTTTCCTCCTCTTCCTGCTTCTCTTCGCCTCGTGTGACGACCTGGAAGACACGGATACTCCTTCGGGCGGTGGCGACGGTATGCCTGTCGAAACCGGAACAGCCGAACTCTACATTCTCAGCGAAGGGCTCTTCAACCTGAACAACAGTTCGCTCGCTTTGTATTCCTTCAAGAACAATCAGCTGAATACCGACTACTTCCGCAGCATCAACCGACGCGGCCTGGGAGATACCGCCAACGATATGGCCATCTATGGCAGCAAACTCTATATCGTAGTCAATGTATCGAGCCAGATAGAAGTAGTCGACTTGCAAAGCGGAAAGTCTGTCAAACAGATACCGATGTTATCGGAGAACGGCAGTTCCCGGCAACCCCGTAACATCGCCTTCGAGGGAGGAAAAGCATACGTATGCTCCTTTGACGGAACCGTTGCGCGGATAGATACCGCTTCCCTCTCTATCGATGCACTGACCCGGGCAGGCAGGAATCCCGACGGCATTTGTGTGCAGAACGGGAAGTTGTATGTCTCCAACTCCGGAGGTCTGGACTGGGAAGGCATCGGGGTAGACCGTACGGTATCCGTGATCGACATCCCTTCTTTTACCGAAATCAAGAAGATAGAAGTAGGTCCCAATCCGGGAAAGATACAGGCCGGACCGGACGGAAACATCTATGTAGCCACGCACGGCGAGAATATCGAAGCGGGGGACTATCACTTCGTGCAAATAGACGGTCATACCGATCAAGTGGTACGGACCTTCGACGAAAAGGTGTTGAGTTTCACCATCCACGACAACATGGCCTATTTATACAATTATGATTACCGGACTCAGGACTCGCAAATCAAAGTGTTCAACCTGAAAACCGGAAAGACGGAACGGGAAAACTTCATCACGGACGGCACCGCGATACGTACTCCTTACAGCATCAGTGTCAACCCTTACAGCGGAAACATCTACATCACCGACGCTTACGACTACAAGGTGAAAGGCGATGTGCTCTGCTTCAGCCCGCAGGGACAACTTATATTTAAGTTGCCCAATGTGGGAATCAACTCCAATACCGTCCTGTTCCGGAACAAAGCCTCGCAAGGCAATCCCGACGAAAATCCCGCAGACCCGGAAGCAGGTGCCTTCGCTAATAAAGTATTGGAGTACAATCCGGCGCCATCACAATATATGAATACCTCTTATACAGCTTACGAAGAGGGATTCACCGACGTTCAGGTATTGGCACGCGCCACCGAACTGCTGCAGGACCGCACCACCTGCCTCTTCACTCTCGGAGGATTCGGGGGCAACATTACCGTGGGATTCGACCATACCATCCGCAACGTCCCCGGTGAATATGACTTCAAGATATACGGCAACGCCTATTATGATATGTATGGCACGCTGCTGGATAAACCCGGAGGAAACTCCGAACCGGGAATCGTACTCGTATCCAAAGACACGAATGGCAACGGACAGCCGGATGATGAGTGGTACGAATTGGCAGGAAGCGAATATAACTCGCCTGCCACCATCCGCAACTACGAAATCACTTACTACCGTCCCACTCCGGCAGACGGGGATGTGAAGTGGAAAGACAATCAAGGCAAAGAGGGATACATCTACCGGAACACGTATCACACCCAGGGTTCTTATTATCCGGCATGGATGCCGGCTGAAATCACATTCCGCGGAAGCCGCCTGGCGGACAACTCCATCAACGAGCCGCGTCCGGGCATGCCCGAGCATTGGGTAGGCTACTGTTATGCCTGGGGATATGCCGACAACCACCCGAACAATACGGAATATTCTCAATTCAAGATAGACTGGGCGGTAGATAAAGACGGAAAGCCGGTTCATCTGGACGGTATCGACTTCGTGAAGATTTATACAGCGGTCAACCAGAACTGCGGCTGGCTGGGTGAAGCTTCTACGGAGATACAGGCGGTGGAAGATTTGCACTACAAGAAATAATTATCTCACTTATTTATATACTTAATTTTTGTAACATGAAAAAAGTAAATGCTTTAATTACTAAAATGTGCTTTATTGCACTTTGTGCTTTACCAATAATCATCTCTTCATGTAATGACGATGATGATAAATATTATTATCCTACGAATTTCGAAAATCTGAGTCTTCCCAATGACACTATCATTGCTAAAGGTGAAAATTTAACTTTAAAGCCTAAACTAAACCTAATTAGCCCTAAAACCTATTCTTGGAAAATAGATGGCAAAGAGGTAGCCAACGAAGTTAATTACACTTTCAACACTTCGGTTGGAGGAAAGCACGAAATCATTTTCGAAGCACAAGACTCTAAAGGGAACACGGATAAAGCCCAGATAACAGTAGATGTTTTCGCATATTACGGTGGTTTCTATGTCATTAACGAAGGATGGGCAGGCCACGATCCAGCTTCCGTAAATTATTATAAAGATGGAAAATGGAACTTTAACATTGTTGAATCACTTGGTCAAACAGGAACTGTTGGAGTTATTCAAGATTCATATATGTATATTGTAGCTAAAAATGCTCCATATTTAACCCAAATTGAACTAGCTAACTTCAATATCACGAAACAATTAAGTACAGAAATAGAAGAACAATTAGACTACGGACAAGCGAACAGTTTCTGCACGATTAATGAAACTACAGGTATATTGACCGCAAGCAGAGGTGCCTATAAAATTAATTTAAATCCATTATCTATCGGCAATATGCTGCCACAACTCAATAGCGAGTCAGCCAACGAGAACGGCTGTAAAGACATCTTTAAATCAGGGGACTATGTATTCGTAAATAATATGGATACAATAAAGATCTACAAAGCTTCCGACCTCTCTTTCGTTAAAAAACTAACCGCTTTAATGAAAACAGGATTCGCGCAGACCAAAGATGGGAATATCTGGGCCGCCAACGGCCAATCGTTAATAAAAATCAATCCTAAAACGTTGGACGAAGCCACTGTTGAGTTACCTGATAATATAAATGTGTTTTATAATCAATGGGCATATACTCCTACAGGATTATGTGCATCTACAACTGAAAATGCATTGTATATAGTTAATACTACTACTGTGCCAGGTAATTATGGTGATAGTTACTATGGAAAAAACATCTACAAATACAATACGGAAAGCAAGACTGCTCAAGAATTTTTCAAAGCCCCTTCCAAAGACAGATCAATATATGGTGCAGGAATACAAGTGAATCCTCAAAATGGAGATGTCTATCTTATTTACACTGAGGATGGCTATGGTACGCATTATTTAAATACTAATATTTATGTGGCTGATGGTCAATCCGGAACACAAAAGCAAATAATTGACTATACAGGTAAATATTGGTTCCCTTCAAGCATAGTTTTTAAATAATTAATACAAACATGGGGTTGTGTCAACGTTTTGACACAACCCCATGTTATTTTTTTAATACTGCACCGGTGGTGTACTCCAGCTACCGGACAGCGTCAGGTTATCGGTTCCAAGCAAAGGAAGATTCACCGGAACGGTAACCGTTATATTACCAATCAATAATTTAACGGTTCCATTCAGCACAGGACCGAGCAAGGGGATTCCTCCCAATATACCATCCAGGTTAGCAATATTCTTCAACTGTACAGAGAGTGTCAGCGAATGGTTTCCGTCGTTCTGCTGTGCATACGATTTCAACCCCAGGCTGACAAACGAATAGTTCGAACGATACCTGTAATTCGTATTGACTGTTGCCTGTATCGGATCTGTGATATTCACAAATACTCCATTCAGCAACAACGGACCGTCAATCACATCGTCCACCAACAATCCGGAGATCAGTCCGGGTTTGGCAACATGAATCTCCCGCACATCATATAGGCCATGAAAACCTCTGATCAGAATATCTTTCTCACTATTCGTCGTACCGGGTGTAGGTGTGAATCCATACCGGAAACGATGATTACCCGTATAGAAATCCTTCACATTCAGGTCTAAGTCCGCAGTCTTCGGGAAATTGTTTATGGTCACTAAAGCATAAGCAGCATCACTGCCCCTCCAGGGATTCAGTAAATCGCCCAACGCTCCCAATGCACCGTTCTGCGTAGCATTACCGGAGAGAGTCAGCCCTATCTGATTGACCAGCCCTTGCAAAAGTTGTGCATACAGTGCATCCACGACCGGTTCCAACAATGCTGCCACCACCAGATTGACTGCGGCATCGAGCCCGCCAACAACATTATAGACAACATTACCAACCACCCCTAAATCCATTGCCGCTTTCAGTAATCCTGGCAAAACTCCTTGTACCGTCGTCCGGATTATATTCCTATACCCTACTTGCGTCACAATATTGTTGGTCAGAGAATTCAAAGCGGTTTGTGCATCCACAAACACTCTTCGCAAATTCAGCATACTGATAATGCGCTGCAACAGTACATAAGGTTGGGCAGAGGTATCCGAGAAAGATACATTGGCCAGATAAAATTCCGAGGTGTCGGTAAACTCCGCACCGGGTAGCACGATCCGGGCATTCGCACGCGTTGTCTGGTAATTCGTCAACACATCCGCATAGTTGGTTCCCCCGCCCGAAACGGGAATCGGGAACTGTGTTTTCTCTACATTGGCCAGAAATACGGCTGTATATTGTCCTTTCGGAAGCGTATCTTTCAAGGCAGCCATCGGCCAGGAAGGAGCAGCATCCGTAGTCTTCAGCACCACCTTTTCTTTCACAAACTCACCTGTCGACTTATAAATGACGTAACGCAGGTGACGAACCCGTGAATCGGTCCCCGTGACGGGCGTACGGGTATCAACTCCTCCGTATCCGGCAGAGAAGATTACTTCAAAATATCCGTCGGGCAAGTCCGAAGGCTTACCTTCCGGAGGAAGTTGCCCGGGGTCTTCACCGGGCACTTCGACCAGTTCTTTCTCACATCCCGTCAGGAAGAGAGAAAGAAAAAGGCTTATCATTATTATCACTTTCGTTTTCATCTCCGGTTCTTTTTGCTTTCAGTTTCTATTGAAGGCCATCCCAGGCATTGTCATCCAAGTTGATGTTTCCTGCCAAAGTGAAACCTATATTGATATTCGCATAACTTCCGGTCACTTTCACCCAATGATTAGGAGTAAAAATAATCCGGTTTCCCGAAACCACACCGGGAGTATCCGGCAGTTTCACCGTATAACGTTCAGTGAAGATTCCATAGGACACATCCAGATAAAATAAGGTCTTTCTACTATCCGGAATAGCCAGTAGAAACTGGTTGAAACTGACTTTCCCCGAGACCGGTGCTTGAGTAGCCAACGTTTTTATACCGCTGTCACCGACTGTTTGCCATGCCAGTGCCGTCCCATCCGTTGCACGGGTAGCCGTCACAAGTTGCTCGGCTATCAACGTCATAGAGTTGACATATGCGGGAATATCGGTCACTTCGAGTGTTAAACGACTAACCAGCCTTTTCAGCGTACCTGTCACATAATTGATTTGCGAAGGTTTAAAAAGAGGGCCAACCAACGTTGTACCCTGGTAACCACTTCCGAAACACGAAAAGAACTCCGGAACTACCGTCGGATTAACCGGTTGCAAATACAAATTAGCCAACGTAGCCGGATTACCAGTCGAACCGATATTAAACCGCTTCGTTACACCTCCGCCACTGGCAAAATCATAATCACTCCGATTATATCCGATCACCAACAACTGATAGGTAGAGGCTGCTGAAAGATTAAGCATCGTGACTACTGCCGGAAACGAATTGACATCCAATTGTCGGGCTGCGCTATATTCCGGAACGAAATTAGCTGCATCGTTTGGCAATGCTTCATCCGTTTTCCGAAACGGCAGAATCAGTATCCTGTTGACAGAAAGAGCTGCATCTCCCGGCGCACGACTCATGACCCCGTCTCGCTTTATTTCAAAACGGACCGGAACCCCTTCTTCCAAGGGGAGTTCGGCAACATCATCTGTTGAGCAGCTGCCCAACAAGAGCGTTGCCAGAAATCCCGTCAGAAGGATAGTTATATAGCCTGCCTTTCTCATAGCCATACCATGATTCTGTTTTTGAGTTACTTTTACTGAATTACCAGGTTATGTATCAATTCCCATGCCGGACTGATAGTGATCACAATATTCTGATCGGTCAGCAAATCTACCGGAGCATCATCGTCACCCGGGTTACCCGGTGTTCCGCCATCCACACTACCCGTAGCACCTTTCACACCTAATGCATAAAAATGATTTGCCATCAGATTAAACTGTGTTGCTCCCGAACTATTAGTGTCGCTCACGGTCCACTCTTTTATAGCGGTACCACTCGCATCATAAAGTCCTAAAGTCATGCTCACGCCACTAACCGGCATATAGAACGAACCTCCCAATTGTGAATTAGGCACTTTCACCACTCCCTGTCCGGACAAATCGTTGCCCACATACACGCCGTTGGAAACAGCCTGGCCGGAAAGATCCATATCTATTATATTATAAGGAGTAGCGGCAGTATTGATACCTACACCATTAGTCAGATTCACCTGCTGATTGGAGTTGCTGACTTTCAGACGCAAATACTTCACAGTGGTTCCGTTAAGCACTTGAGGAACATTCTTGAAGTATCCCAGTACACCGGCCACCTTACGGGTCATCTCAATGCTGACACGAGTTCCGCCCTGAGCCATTACTTCCGCATCGGCCGAACCTGCAAAGATTTCCGATTCATCGCCCGAATTCACGATAGTAGCAAGCATATCCGTATAATTGGTATTACCGGAAGTCGGCGTAGTCACAGAGAAGCGGTCACTTGCGTCACGGCCTACAGCCAAAAACTTATATACCCCTGCAGGAAGCTTGTCAGCATCGGGAACGGCAAAACGTTTGAAAGTAGTACCATCGGTCCAGCCGGTGATATCATAGGTCTTTTGATGCAGATAAGTCGAACCGTTCTGCATAAAAGCATAAACACTGACACGAGTGACATGCTGTGTAGCCTCCTGGCTATACACCGGCATTCGGGTTCCAATCCCATCTGTCAGACCATTAACCGCGGACAGTTCAAATGTAATCCCATTATTTTCAGGATTCACTTCAGACGAAGGATCATCTTCGCTGGAACAAGCAGCAAATACAAAGAGGCTTGCTGCCACCAGAAACATTAATTTTTTCATAATAGCAAAGTTTAGTTTAAATAAATAGATAAGGAAAAAGAGATCAGTAGATATCCAGGCGATGTATCGTGAGCCATTCCCCACGGATAAACATCTTGATTTCCCAGATTCCTTCTGATGTATTGTAGTCTATAGAGACAGCGGTTATTTCATTACGCCGCATGTCCACTTCCATTTCGGGCAATTTCAAATAAGGAGATTCAGAAGCTCTCGTATCGGTGGCATAGAAAGTTAAAGCTAACTTTGAATGTCCATCTACCGAAGAGGGTGCAAGCACTGTCTCCAGGACATTGGTGAACGGCACATTTTTGTCAACTTGAGTGCTTCCGGCATAATTGAGGCCCGCATCCGTCGACTGATAAACATGACTTACATTCTGTTCAATACGTGTTATCTCAGCCGGGAAATTGGAACAGAGCAGTAACAACTTTCCCTTCGTCCGTTCCAGTGTCAATTCTTCTGTCTGATAATCGGGAGAGAAATGCAAGACCCTGCTTGTCACATAAATATCAGTATGTTCCTTCCCATCCTGATGCAAGATACCGGTGGGATAGTCCGTGGTCAGATTTCCCCATACGGCCAATTTATAATCACCGTCGGGTATGCCCGGAAAAGCAAGGGTGTATTCCTTTTCTTCACCTTCTGTAGAGATGACCGCCGACTCTCTGATCAATGCCCCGGTAGATGCATCATACAGAGCGTAATAGAGAGTTCCTGTATAAGTCCGGAAAGGCAGATTTTCGTCTACCGGGCTCAACTGTGGAAACTGCGATATATTCAAATAGTTCTTGTCCTTAACAGATACCCGAACCGAGTAAGGTTGTTCTACCGGACATTCGTCTCCGCAAGAGGAAGCAAGTACCATGCCAACTACCATGCAGAAGATCTGTATTACTCTTCCATTCATAATCTCTAAAGTTTAAATATAAAACAATTCGTTCAATCACTCAGAAATCAGTATCCTAAAACCAAGATACTTCCCGTATGGTAGTTTTGTAAGCGAGGCACCGTTGCTCCGCATAAGTCAAATATCAACAGAAAGATTATGCATTTGTTTTGCCATGAATCATTATTATCTGTTAAAGTTATATCGCGTCATTCTATTGTTTAAATGATTCATAAATAAACAAGCGGAGAAAACAAAGTTTATCCTCTAAATGTTGTAGAATAAAACAAGATTTAAAAGAAAGAAAATTATGACTGAAAATTATGAACTGATAGACAATGAAGAAAAACATCAATATGAATTTCATGTTGAAGGTTATGTTCCCCGGATAGAATACATAAAATCCTTAAATGGCGAGATTTATCTGACCCATACCGAAGTACCGGCCGCCTTGGGAGGACACGGAATAGGTTCACAACTTGCAGAGAAAGTTCTCACTGACATTGAACGGCAGGGCTTGCGCCTGGTTCCTCTCTGTCCGTTCGTGGCGGGATACATACACAAACATCCGGAATGGAAGCGTATTGTACTTCGTGGTGTTCACATTCAATAATATAAAAACAGTTATGGGAAAACAAATAGAATACAGCAATGGCGAACTAACCATTGTATGGCAACCGGAACTCTGCCGGCATGCCGGAATCTGCGTAAAGACACTGCCTAACGTATATCACCCGAAAGAACGTCCGTGGATAAAGATGGAGAATGCTACCACGGAAGAACTGATTGCTCAAATCAAAATGTGTCCGTCGGGAGCGTTGAGTTACAAACTAAAGAAATAAGCAAAATCGCCGGAAATATCATTTGAAAGAATTTTCCAGCGATTTTTCTTATTTCCTCTCCGTCCACAAACTGCGGTTATAAGATTTAGAGTGTTTCGCTTTGTTCCGACAGCGCAAACGATTTGGCATCCAATTGATAGGCTTTAAACCATAAATCTTCTCCAGTTTCATATATATCTTTGCCGGCCTGCAAGTTGTCATACCGCCCCCAATAACGATCGCCAATAATAGGATACGCTTTATCATTGTATTTTCTTCATGGGGTATCACATTCATTCACGGAATACGCAGATGTCACCTGCCACGTCATCACAAAGTCCGGATGCAGCAAATAGCGGATCATGAACTTCTTCTTATGTTCCGTACGGTATTCTTCCGCCGGAAACTCCCCGTGTTCACATACCTGGAACGGCATGATGCGAAGATGCTCCCTAAAATCGACCTCTGAAGCATCCATACACTTAAACATCACTTCTTTTGCTGACCAATGTAAAAGTAAAGACCAGGTATCTTCTCCCTGATATTCAGAAATCAACTCGTCCGGACGCATATATTTATGAGCGACCTTGTGCACCCGCTGCCCGTATTGCTCGATATCGATTCCCACTTCGGACCTGGGACTCAGTATAACCGCGACATAACCGCGAGTGTGAGAAATGCTGATGAAATAAGAAGAGTCCGCCAAACGGGGTTTGCCACTGGGAGCATATTCAATTATCTTTTCCTCCCCTAACAACTGATATAGCAATACACGTACGGAAAGCCATTCCAATTTACGATGTGGTGAAGAAAAACGCGTCAACTGTTGCTCATATCTTTCCGGATCGGGCAACAGTGCCAAAAGTTCTTCCGTGGACTCTTCTGTTTTCCAGATTCCCCACTGATAAGCAATTTCTTTATATTCCCGCAACAAAGCCATGGTAAAAACAGATATCAGGAGGTTTCTTCCTCTGGGGAAGGCTCGTTAACGGTAAACTTCACTTTCAGGATTCTCCGGCTGTCCATAGCCAGCACTTCAAATTCGTATCGATGATAGAGAACCTTCTCGTGGAGTGCCGGAAATTCTCCCTTTATCTCGAGCAACAGTCCGGCCAGTGTATCGGCATCTCCATCTACTTTGTCAAAATCATCTTCATCGACCTTCGTAATCTTATAAAAATCGGTCAACTGTGTTTTAGCCTCAAACACCCAGGTATGATCGTTAATCACCGTATAGGTACGCTCTTCATCATCATATTCATCATGAATCTCCCCAACGATCTCTTCAATGATATCCTCCATTGTCACAATTCCCGATGTACCACCGAATTCATCCACAACAATAGCAATATGAATCTTATTTGCCTGGAAGTCACGCAGAAGATCGTCAATCATTTTAGTCTCAGGCACAAAATAGGCGGGACGAATCAATGATTGCCAACGAAAATTATCCCCCTTATTTAGATGGGGCAGCAAGTCCTTAATATAAAGCACTCCTTTGATATTATCGCGTGTACCGGAATAAATAGGGATACGGGAATATGCATTGTCGATAATACATTGAATTACATCTTTAAAAGGAGTACGTATATCAAGATCGACCACGTCGAGGCGGGAAGTCATAACCTCCTTGGCTGTCTCTCCACCAAAACGAATGATGCCTTCCAGTATATTATTTTCTTCCGTAAGTTCGGCCTTGTCGGTCAGTTCAAGGGCATGAGAAAGTTCGTCAACCGATATATTGTGATTCTTTTTGGCAAAATGTTTATTCAGGAAAGCCGTAGAATGTACTAACACAGCAGAGATAGGAGCAAATACTTTACGCAACACATAGATGACCGGAGCGGAGAAACGGCAGAAAGCCAATGTCTTCTGGGCCGAATAGATCTTAGGCATAATCTCTCCGAAAAGCAACAAGAGGAAAGTCAGGATAACAGTCAGTATCAAAAACTCCGCAAGAGGCGAATGAAAGACAAAGACATTCATGAAGAAGAAGTTACAGAGCATGATAATGGTAACATTCACAAAGTTGTTTGTGATAAGAATGGTTGCCAACAAACGTTCGGAGTCTGCGAGCAGATTGCTGATTTTCCCATCAGAAGGATGATTGCCTTCTTCTATATCATTCAGATCGGAAGGCGAAAGTGAGAAGAAAGCGATTTCGGATGCCGAAGCAAAGCCCGAAGCGAGCAGGAGCAAACCTGCCAGAACAATGGCTATTATTGCCGATAATGAAGGTGTGTTTACGGATATTCCGTTAAAAATTTCTGCCAACTGGCATAAATAAGCGTCTGGGTCCAAAATATTGGTTTTAAGTTAATAATAAGTAGCTACATGCAAATCATGTGCCACAAGTTGTCAGCTAAAGGTTATCACTACAAGTTAAGGTTAGATGCCGGATGGCAATTCTAACTCTTAACTTGTAGCCATTAACCATTAAAACGGCAGGTCATCCGCCGAATTATCTTGCGAAGACACCGGTTGCTGCGGTTGTTGCGATTGAGGTCGCACGGGAGCAGCAGCCTGCTGCTGTGTCGGAGCATACGATCCCGAACCGGTACCTTTCGGAGTGAGCATTTCCATATTATCCACAAAAATCTCGGTAACATAGCGTTTAGCCCCATTCTGGTCATCATAAGAACGGGTTCTTATTTTCCCTTCCACATAGAGCTTATCACCTTTATGTACATACTTTTCGGCAGTTTCTGCCAGTCCGCGCCAAAGGACAAGATTGTGCCATTCGGTCCGTTCGGGCACTTGTGTACCATTCGACAAAGTATATGCACGGTCGGTCGTAGCCAAAGGAAAACTGGCTACAGCAATACCTGTATCCAAATATCTCACTTCAGGGTCTTTACCGACATTTCCTATCAATATCACTTTATTTACTGACATATTCTCAGAATTTTATGTTTCTAAATACCGAATTTCGTTGCCAAAATTAAATAGAATAACAATAGAATGCAAGAATTGTTACAACTTTTATAAAGCTCTATAAGTTTTATTGCGCACTTTTCTCAAAATGGTTTGCAATTCAAAAAGCTTGGCTGGATTCTTTTCAGCAAGATTCTCCTGTTCATAATCTTTAGTCATGTCATACAATTGCGGAATGCTCAGATTACCCGTTTCTATTTTAGGTCCCCAGGTTATCATGTGAGGGCCGTCGTTAGGTTCAATGTATTTCCAGTCCTTGGTACGTACTGACAGTGTATGGTTAGCGGCTTGCTCAATCACCCAAGGACGGTCGGTAGAATCCGTTCCCAGCCAGTTGCCCAGACGGTCAAAACTGTCGGGAGCCGCTCCTTTGGGAACCCTTGCATCAACCAGGGAAGCTAAAGAGGCCAGCCAGTCGATTTGTGAAACCAATACATCCGACACCTGCGGCTGAGTAATTTTCTTAGGCCAGCGCACAATGGCGGGGATACGGGTTCCGCCTTCGAAAGCACTATATTTGTTGCCACGCAGCGGACCTGCCGGACTGTGTCCGTTGAGTAACTCCTCTGCACGATCCTGATAACCATCATCCACAACAGGACCGTTATCACTGGAAAGAATAACCAACGTGTTTTCAGAAAGTCCCAGCTTGTCAAGTGCTTCCAGGATTTGCCCTACACTCCAGTCGAACTGTACAATGGCATCTCCGCGCAACCCCATCGGATTCTTACCACGGAAACGCTCGTGTGGGAAGCGCGGAACGTGCACATCGTTCGTTGCAAAATACATGAAGAACGGTTCATCCTTATGTTCGCGAATAAAGTTGATGGCATGTGTAGTGATCGAGTCGGCAATATTTTCATCTTTCCACAAGGCCTTGCCTCCCCCTTTCATATAGCCGATGCGGCCGATTCCGTTTATGATAGCCATATCATGTCCATGGCTGTGCTTCTGGTTATACAACAGCTCCGGATGATCTTTCCCTAAAGGTTCTCCTTCAAAAGGTTTGCGGTAGCTGACTTCAATAGGGGCACTCGGGTCATAGTTTGCCACTTTTCCATTTTCAATAAATACACAGGGCACACGGTCGGCAGTAGCAGCCATAATGTATGAATAGTCAAACCCCAAATCCCCCAATGCAGCGGGAAGTGGAGCATTCCAGTCTTGCTCTCCGCTTTTATCTCCCAGTCCCAAATGCCATTTACCGAGAGCAGCAGTCACATAACCGGAATTTTTAAACATATCGGCCATCGTGTAATCTTCCGGACGGATAATCATTCCGGCATTTCCGGCCGCTACATCCGTTCCCGGACGACGCCAGGCATATTCTCCCGTAAGCATGGAGTAACGTGAAGGAGTACTGGTAGCCGCAGTAGCATGCGCATTAGTAAAGCGAATACCTTCGGATGCCAAACGGTTAACATTAGGAGTTTGTACATTTTTAGCTCCATAACATTCCAGATCGCCATATCCCAAATCATCTGCATAGATAAACACCACATTCGGCAGTTGTCGGTCATTCACCTTCTGTTTGTTTTTTCCTCCTTTTTGTCCGCTTGCGGCCATCAGGCAAGCTACGGGAGAAAGACAGGCTAATAGTAAGTAAGGTCGTTTCATAATTTTAGATATTTATAATTCAACAAAATATATTCAGTTTCTATTTCAATCGATGTATTTCTCTATAAAGGCATGCACCAGTTTTGAGACGGCATATTGTTCCAGCTCTTCAGCCTTTATTTTTTGATAAGCAGCAAACGAATGACTATTTTCCGGAAGATCTACTATATAAAAATTGGCATAAATCACCCGATGTGAAAGTACATGCTTCACGTCCCGGCAAACCGAACGGACTACCGGAAGTTCCTTGGGGGCAAACAATGCCTTGAACTCGGGCAACGCCGGAAATTCCTCTTCCGAGACAGCTTCGGGAGTTTCAATCAGAGGAAACTCAAACAGATTTTTCCAGATGTCATTGCCCGTTCTTTTATTAATCAAAGTATACGCACCCATACGTACATATATATAATTGAAGTAGCGATTGGTCGTTTTCGTTTTGTGCTGTTTTACCGGAAGTTGTGCCACCATTCCCCCGGCTAATGCCGAGCAGCCGCTTGCCAACGGACAAAACATGCAGTTAGGAGACTGAGGCGAACATTGGATAGCTCCAAAATCCATGATAGCCTGATTATAAAGGGCAGGATTCTTTTTATCCAGCAGTTCATCGGCTACGGCAGCAAAGAGCTTTTTCCCTTCAGTAGAATCTATCGGAGTATCGATGCCCAGATAGCGGGAAAGTACCCGGTACACATTCCCATCGACTACCGCATAAGGCATGTTATAGGCAAAAGAACAGATGGCAGCGGCAGTATAGTCACCTACCCCCTTCAAAGCCCTCACTTCCGGATAGGTTTTAGGAAACACCCCGTTCATACTTTTAGCGGCTGCATGCAAATTGCGTGCACGGGAGTAATAGCCCAGTCCCTGCCAATACTTCATCACTTCGTCTTCATCCGCTTGGGCCAATGTGGCAACATCCGGAAACCGTTTCATAAACCGCATGAAGTAGTCATACCCCTGCACGACACGGGTCTGTTGCAGAATGATCTCCGAAATCCATATCACATAAGGATCCGCGGACTCCCTCCATGGAAGTTCCCTTTTATATTCCTGATACCACTTTTCTATTGTATTGCTGAAGTTAGGATTCATATATTTAGCCAGATTCTACTTTTTGTTAACTTTATCCTTGCACAAAAGTAGTTCTTTTCATCTAATTACGAACTAAGAAAGCTTAATGAAGCGACTTTTTTAGAAAATTGTTCGGGATATATTTTTTTGGGAGACTAAAAAGCTATATATTTGCAGTCCAAAAAATTAGAAAGAACATAGTAATAATATTTTTTTTAAGGAAAAATGACTAAAGCAGATATTGTAAACGAGATTACAAAGAAAACCGGTATTGATAAGACAACAGTTCTTACAACAGTTGAAGCATTTATGGAAGCTGTTAAAGACTCATTGTCTAACGATGAGAATGTATACCTTCGCGGGTTTGGTAGCTTCGTAGTTAAGAAAAGAGCTCAAAAGACAGCTCGTAATATTTCTAAGAATACTACTATCATCATTCCAGAGCACAACATTCCGGCCTTCAAACCGGCTAAGACATTTACAATTTCAGTAAAGAAATAATAAACAAGAGTATTAACCCATAAAATGTGAAGCTATGCCAAGCGGAAAAAAGAAAAAAAGACATAAAATGTCTACGCACAAGCGTAAAAAAAGACTAAGAAAGAACAGACATAAAAGCAAAAAGTAATTTTTAGTCTGAATCTGGACAGAAATAAAGAACAAACTTGTGAAGCAAATGTCTTTCGAGTTTGTTCTTTGTTTAAATGCCCGACTGAATGAACAAACGCATAAAGTTATTCGTTCATTTTTTTATAAAATTAAATAATTAGGAAACAGACGTGACAAGCGAATTAGTAGTAGACGTACAGCCCAAAGAAGTCTCCATCGCCTTACTTGAGGACAAGAGTTTGGTGGAACTTCAAAGCGAAGGAAGAAATATCTCCTTTTCGGTGGGCAATATGTATTTGGGCCGCGTCAAGAAATTGATGCCCGGACTGAATGCTTGCTTCGTGGATGTCGGTTACGAGAAAGATGCTTTCCTTCATTATTTAGACCTGGGTCCTCAATTTAACTCACTCGAAAAGTACGTAAAGCAGACTTTAAGCGACAAAAAAAAGCTTAATCCCATTTCGAAAGCAACCCTGCTTCCCGACCTGGACAAGGATGGCACAGTAGCCAATACATTAAAGGTAGGACAAGAAGTAGTGGTGCAAATTGTAAAAGAGCCTATCTCAACCAAGGGACCGCGCCTGACTTCCGAAATCTCGTTTGCAGGAAGATATCTGGTGCTGATTCCTTTCAACGACAAGGTCTCTGTCTCTCAAAAAATTAAATCGAGCGAAGAACGTGCACGCCTGAAACAACTGCTGATGAGCATCAAGCCGAAAAACTTCGGAGTGATTGTACGCACAGTGGCAGAAGGCAAACGTGTTGCCGAACTCGATGGAGAGCTTAAAGTATTGCTGAAGCACTGGGAAGAAAGTATCACCAAAGTACAAAAGGCCACAAAGTTTCCGACACTTATCTACGAGGAAACAAGCCGTGCCGTAGCTTTGCTGCGTGATCTCTTCAATCCTTCTTTCGAGAACATCCACGTGAACAACGAAGCGGTGTTCAACGAAATCAAGGATTATGTGACACTGATTGCCCCCGAACGGGCAGGCATCGTCAAGTTGTATAAAGGTCAACTTCCCATTTATGACAATTTCGGTATCACCAAACAGATTAAATCGTCTTTTGGTAAAACAGTATCCTACAAGAGTGGTGCCTACTTGATTATTGAGCACACTGAGGCGCTTCACGTAGTAGACGTGAACAGCGGAAACCGCACCAAGAATGCCAACGGGCAGGAAGGTAACGCACTCGAAGTAAACCTGGGGGCTGCCGACGAACTGGCACGCCAACTGAGGCTAAGGGATATGGGTGGTATCATTGTGGTAGATTTCATTGACATGAATGAAGCCGAAAACCGTCAGAAGCTTTACGAACGTATGTGTGCCAACATGCAAAAAGACAGGGCGCGTCACAACATTCTGCCCTTAAGCAAATTCGGACTGATGCAGATCACGCGTCAACGGGTTCGCCCGGCTATGGATGTAAACACGATGGAAACTTGTCCAACTTGCTTTGGCAAAGGCACCATCAAATCGTCCATCCTCTTTACGGACACACTGGAGAGTAAAATTGATTATCTGGTCAATAAACTGAAGATTAAGAAATTCTCGCTACACATCCACCCGTATGTGGCTGCCTATTTGAATCAGGGACTTATGTCGCTGAAACGCAAATGGCAGATGAAATACGGATTTGGTATTAAAATTATTCCGAGTCAGAAACTCGCTTTTCTTGAATACGTATTCTACGATTCACATGGAGAAGAGATCGATATGAAGGAAGAATTTGAGATTAAATAAAAAGAAAGGCGGCTTGCAATCAAGTCGCCTTTCTTTTTATTTCCCACCACCGACTAATTCAGAACTGGTGCAGATGAAAGAATTTCTTCATGAATAACAGATATAATATACTCAACAGCAATATGCTTCCTGCCAAATATACATATCCGTACTCCCGCAATACCAGGTATCCCGCCACAACTACGCCCTGCACCACCATATAGGTCAATGACACCGCGACATGAGGTATCTTCAGTTCGTTAGCCATTATCTGATACAAATGTTTCCGGTGGGGCAGACCAATATTTTCATGCAACATCAATCGATGGACAATAGTCAGCACACTGTCTGCTCCATATACTGCCAGAAGCACAATCCAACTAAAATCTTCCGTATCGATTATAAGCTTACCGATTAAAAACAGAATAATAAAAGCAATACTGACCGCCCCCACATCACCAGCAAAGCATTTTGCCCTCTTACGGAAATTAAAGAAATTAAAGACCAGCACCGCACACAGCATGGTATAAATCAAACCCGGTTCAACGAACGAAACAACCCAATGATTGATAAACGCCAAAGCTCCAAGTACAACCAGCGAATATCCCCCCGTGATTCCATTAATTCCATCCATAAAATTATAGGCATTGATAATCCCTGTACATGCGATCAAAGCCACAACTACAGTCCACCAGGGAAGAGTAAACAACTCCCACTGATAGAACATCAAGCCCATCGCCGTAAAATGAAAAACAAGACGAAGTCCTTGTGATATGGAGCGGATATCATCTACAAAGCTGATCACCGTCACCAGAGTGAGAGCCAACATAAACCAAGGGTACTCAAATTGACTTGTCAGAAAATAAACCAATGCACCCAAGTAAAAGATAATTCCTCCACCCCGCAGTGTAATCCGGGTATGCGAACTCCGTTCGTTCGGTTTGTCGATAATATTATATTTATCAGCAATACGAAAATAAAAAAGTTCTGCCAGAAATAGCAGAACTAAGATTATCAGATAATACATAAGTTATTCAGTTTCTTCAAATGAACGAATAGTCTTTATCAGCCCTTCTTTAGCGGTGACCGGCATTTTATCAATCCCCAAAGCGACCTTTATCTTGGCGTTACTTACTACATAGTTCTCCGTCAGTTTACGAAGTCTTTCGGTATTCAAAGGCAAGTGGAGTAAAGTCCCCAGTCCAGCACATCCTTCCATAAAACGCTTGTTCATTTTCCAGATGTGAGGCTGTTTTCCCATTACCTCGCACATGATGGCAATCAGTTCATTCGTTGACAGAGCTTCATCATCCCCCATGTGATAAATCCCCGTAGGTACATCTTTAGTCAATAATCCCTCAATCACATAGCATAGGTTATCAATTGAAGTAAACGAACGACGATTTTCGAAGTCACCCAATGGCCAGGGAATTCCTTTCTTCACCACATTATACAATAGATTCAGATTTCCTTTATTCCCCGGACCATGAATCATACAAGGTCTTAATATATAAACCTGTTTTTCTGTAACCGAAGTCATCTCCCGAAAAGGAGAACACTCACAGGAAGAGACAGCAGGAAATGCAAAATGTTCCTTTATATACTCTTCAGCTCTTATTTTACTTTCCCCATAAGGACCAACAGGAACCGGAATAACATCCTCAGTAAGCATATCTCCCACTACACTATCAGCCGCAGCTTTTACTGAACTAAAAAATATGAATTTCTTCGCAGAAGACTCCAAAAAGAAATCAAATATCTTTTGAGTCAGGCCGGTATTAATATCAAAATAAGACTGAGCAGCTGATTGGTTTTTCGTATCATGAGCCTTTCCGGCAAGATGAATGATTGCATCGAATTTAGGAAGGGTTTGTAATGAGAATGACTCTGGATTAATATCTTTCCAATAAAATGTTTTCAGTACTCCTTCTCTTGTCGGACAAACTATATCAAGTCCATAAAGGTTGTGTTTAATTTTTAAATTATTAATTAGATTAGTGCCTACAAATCCATAAGCCCCTGTAATAAGAATATTCATTAGATTCCATTATTTAAATAGTTAGCGTCCAATTTTGACATATCACATAAGGAAAGCCGGTAAGTACTCAATTTAGGACATACCCCTAATTTTAGACACTTTTTCGAGTGCCTAAAATTGTTTTGTTAAAAGATTCAGTGATTTATTTACTATTGACATAGTGCCAGTCCGATATTTTTCGGTGAGAGATTCAAATAATCTCTGCAACCGTTAAAAATATTAGTAAAAAACTTACTGAGAAGCTCCCAAGCGAACCGCCCCTGCATCTTCACAGTACTAATTAGGCTATGGTACATGGCAACCATCTCTACTCCCTCGTCACTGCCGAAGTGGAGCATACTGTTTCGCTACGTGATAAGTTTGCGAATACTTCGTTCAGCAGTGTTGTTATCAATCGGATAATTACCATCCTTTAGATAGGCAAATATTTCATTCCAAAATTTATCTAGGTAATTGACCGCCTCTTTCAGATAGTTTGAAACGTTCTCCGGTGCGGTTTTCAACTTTTCGTATGGACCTGCAAACCCAGTGCTCCGTATCCTTAAACATAGCAGACTTTAACTCATCACCTATAAACACGTAAGCGTTGTAGCCATCGAACATGATACTTGCTCTCCAAGGGCGTATATACATCAGGACGGTTCGTTAAATCCCGTTCCCGTTTTCCCTTGTTTAGAGATAGGGTATCGATGGAGTTGACACGGAACTTGTATCCAACGTGTTAGGAGTATCATCGAATTTATCTTTCTCGCCAATGTGATCAGGGTTGTCCTCGTCGGCTTTTGCATCGTCACCCCGGTTCACCTTTTACCGCTTGTCACTGAACTTATTCTTATCAAAGAACTTGAGGTGAGACTTCAGTTGTTCTACCTCACGCTCGGCTTTCTTACGCTTCCTTACTTCCTCACAAAGCTCAGAGGCTGACTCCTGTAGTTTGGAAACCCATTTCGTTTTGTCTCCTTTGCAGCTCAGCCAGTTCAGCTTTCATATCGTTCCAGGCACTAAGAAAATCCTCCAAGACAAGTTCCAGCGCTTTCTTGTCCAACTCAGTCTCATTGACGCAGTCAACGAGATAACTGATATAACGGCTTTTACGATCTTCGGACATATCTCCACTGCTAAACATAGGGATATAATTTTGGTTAGGCAACAAAGATAGATATTTCAAAATCGAGCCCTAATTTGAATGCTTACTAATTGAATCCAAATTTAGTCCAATATCGTAACAATGACTTAAAAAATATGCAAGCATATTTCAACGACCGTCTTGCAGAGCGTGTTCCTTCATATTCTATTTCACTTTCAGGGTAATAAACCACAGAAAAACCTTCCAATTGTATCCTCTTACAGAAATCCATATCTTCACAATATAAAAAATAATATTCATCTAACCCTTTTACTACCTCATAAGCTTGACGCGGCATCATCATAAAAGCTCCAATTACCCAATCCACTTGACTAGTGACCTCAATAATACCAATCTGATTAGTAGATTTGAATATACGGCTCAAATGTCGTTTTATGAAGTTCATTGGTGTAATAAAATCCCGAAAGCTATCTTGTATTTTACCATTAATGTTTATTATTTTAGGAGCAATAACTCCTATTTCATTATGGGAATACAAATAAGTTACCATCTTTTCAATTCCCGTTTTCAGCCTAACATCAGGATTCATTATTACAAGAATATCACCATCTGCTATTGATAAACCTTGATTCATAGCATAAGCAAATCCTCCATTCTTTTCGTTAAACCTCCATTTAATATCTTTATATAAAGTTTTAAGTTCCTCCTGCTGCTTTAATGGATAAACTGAATTAGAAGAAACAATCACTTCACATTGCCAATTAGAAGGTATAATACCAATAATAGATGAATAACACGTTATAATATCTTCTATTGAATGATATTCAACAACAATAAAAGAAATTTTCAAAACCTCAAGAGACATTTTTTAACAATATGATCAATAAACGAAAATGCAAATATTTACCGCAATTATATATTTTAGATATTCCTTTATAAGAACATAAATGAATATTAATAAAAAGCCCATAATTTCTCAATAATATAATAAAAACTATAGATGCTTACTTATTTTCAACGCTCTTCTTATAAGTGCTATAATCAAGGTCCATCGATACTGTACCCTATACAATAATGGCAAATTACTATTTTCTAATGTCGGAGAAGCATTACTATTATGTCGTCTATATTTTATGAGCCGATTAGGTATAAATACAGCAGAATAAAAGGCAGACGCACATAATCCTAACCAAATATCATGCATGGCTAAAGAAGAAGGAAAAGGTAATGCTGCATTTAAAATCTCTCGCCGAAACGCCATACAACAACCAATATAATGATTACGAAGTATATTAATGAATACTCCGGCATTTGGAACTTTGCCATTAAATAACGAATCACAAATTACATTTTTATCTTGATTAATAATATAACAATCAGACACAACCAATGATTTTTTCTGAAGAAAGGATATCATTACTTGGACCTTATTAAACTCCCAAATATCATCTTGGTCTGAAAGAAAGATAATATCACCTTTTGCATGCTTTAAAGCATTTTCAAAATTATATATGGGAGAATTGAACTTTTGATTAGTAAATATAATGATCCTCCTATCATGATAGGACTTAAGAATAGAGAGGGTATTATCTGTCGACGAATCATCCGAAACAATAATCTCATCACACTCGTCTAATTGAGGTAAAATAGAGTCTATCTGCTCTTTTATGTACTTACTTCCATTATAAGTAGCTATGCACACTGATATCATTTATATTATGTAAGCGTCCAAAACATGGTATACACCTTTCAGGCGAGTGCCAGTAGGCACCCGTCACTTGTCTTGGATATTAAGTTTTAAATTGTTTTTACTAATTCGTTAGACCTATTGTCATGGGAAGCAGGTTCTCATAATCCGTTCGACTCTTCCGGATTTCCGTCATGTATTTGCAGAAGAAAGATCGGAAGCTGATTCCCGCCTGCTTGCAGGTTTCAATAAAGGTATTGTAAACTGCCGAGCGTAAAGCTCCTTTCGTACTACAGAAGAACAGACTGTTTTTCTCTGAACAGCCAAGGGGCGTATCGCACGTTCGGCAGCAAGATTGTCTATCGTATACTCACCGTCTTTGCGATAAGCAAAAAGCTGATTCCAAAACTTATGGAGATAATTCAAAGCCGTTCGCATTAAATCACTCATACCCGCTTCAGGCAATGCAAGCAAATCATAAAGTTCACTCCGCAAAGCGTTAACAATCCCATTCGTATAAGTATCGTTGCGTTTTTCCTTAATTTTGCTTGCAGTCAAATTAAACCTTCGGTAGTCATCTTCACGTGTATAAAGCTTGGCTATTTGCTCCAAAAAGAAATGGGCTTTCTCACACCCCTGATTATAGGCATCCTTGAACTTGTTACGCGCATGAGCAAGACAGCATAAATATTCCACCTCCATCAGCTCGTTATCAAGATACATATAGATGTTATAACCATCGTTCTGCAAGGACTTGATTTGCGCATCACCCAGAAAATCCTTCAGTATGTTATGATTATGATTGTTTTCATGGTTATTACTCGACTCATCCAGACAATCTGCATAGAAGAAGATCACAATACCCGCTTTCCTGTTTACAAGACACCACATGTAGGTTTTCCTATGACCCAAGTGGGTCTGGTAACGGCACCACGTTTCATCAACATTCACATTAGCCCCCTGCTCTAAAGCCATGCTCTTCAGAGCAGGGATCAACTTGTTGAGTTGAACGGCACCTTTGTCAGTCCAATTGTCCAGGTTCTGACGGCAGGTATTCCACTCCATATCAGACAGACGGTTCTTCGATTCACGATAATCGGGGGAACACATCTGATAACGGTTGAACAGAAGATACGATAACAAAGAGGCTGTGATATGAGTACCAGGAACTACCTCATCGTATAAATGAGCCTGATTGTTATCATCACAAGAAAAATATACTTGTTTGATACTTCCATCGGGATATTTCACTTTCAGAACTTCAAAATGATGTTCTTCAATCAGATTGACAACCGTGCGGACTACTTTGGGGTTCATCACTTTTAGGATTACTGTTCAGGCTGAAAGTTTTGAACGGTCGCATTTATGTTCGATAGGAGCACCTACGATTTCTTTCTTATAGGTAGCACCCTTACGGCTAGGACCTGAATAAACAGGAGCAGAGGTTACCACTGAAGCCGTTTTGGCAGGAGTTGTAGGAGCGATACCATCAAAATCTGAACGATCATCGTTTCTGCCTTTCACAGGTTTACCTTTATCGATGCACTTACGACTCTTGGAGGTGTTATAATGGTCATTATTAACCACCCCCAAACGTTCTTCAAGCTTATTATTAGAACGGGCCAATTCCGCATTCGCCTTGCGAAGCTGATCTAACTCATCTGCCATCATAACCATACGTTCAAGCATCTTACTTTGCTCCCTGGAAGTTGCCTTAAGTTCCGATAAATCATCTAACACACGGTTCATCTGCTCCTGCTTCTCTTCCAACTGACCGAGAAGGAAGCGTACGTAACGTCTCATTTCATCTGGCTCCATATCGGCACAAGGATCGGTACAGACAGAAGAAGCATTCAACTCCCGCCTCTCGAGATAATCTCGCATTAATATTCGGCTATGTAATTCCTCTTGATCCATGGCCTTTATTTGACATAAAGATACTCAAAATCAAAGAACTACACATACAAAAACTATTATAATACACTGATATATTATTATTTAACATGCATGATATATGCTAACATTCTATAAGCGTATGGACTTAATAACAGGACTTTCAAGCACGGATACAAGGCTCTGCCAGTCAATCTTATAAACCGTAATACCTTCTTCCAACTCAATTCGCATAAAACGGTAACCGTTCGTAAAACTCTTCTCATGCAAATAATAGGCGTGACGTTCGCAATGGATCATTTTAACCTTCTTTTGGTCTTTTGACATGAAAATATAAACATCCCCTTGAAGAGGATCACGGTGGTAACGCGAACGGATGATTTCTGAAACACGAGGAGCCTTGCAACGCATATCGTGAAAGGTAGGAAGATAATAGAAATTCTTCAAACCGGAAATAGTCAACATAAGCCCTCCAGTTTCTCTACCAAATCCTTCAAACCATGGTAGTCTAAATTGCTTTTACGGATATTCAGACCATCACAAATCTGAATGGTGACCAGGATATTGCCTGGGTTCATCCGGGGATTAGTCTGTATCAAACCCGACTCTGCACAAACAGGAGCGAAGGATTCTTCCACAGGGAAAGCAGAAGAAGGAACACCTTCAATCTGAACTGGAACGATTTTATTACGAATTTTCAAAAACCAAGTATTAAAATCATGATAAGGAACACCTTAGCTCAGGCAAAACGAATTGATCGAAAATCCTTTGGGTTCACCCTTAGTCTTGTAGAGGAATCATAACTTTTCAAAAGCACTGCTGCTGTACATAAAATTATTTTTTAGTGTGCAGCAAAAGTAAAGAGCAAATCGAAACAGGGCAAGACGTCATTTTTGGACGCTTACTTTTAACATAAATATTTTTATTAATTACAATTCAAAATTCATACATATGATTTCTTGCTTTATAACTGAAAAATTGTTTTATAAGGAACATATAAATCATAATAACTTCCGAAAAGAGTAATGTAAAATCTAAATAATAAAAATACTGAAATAATAGCATACAAGACATATCTATTATTTGAAGAAACATTTTTAAGTAGCAATGGCAACAGAATTACTTGAACAATATCATACGGAAAGGAAAAACGAACAAAAACAATAGAAATAGATGCCATAGAGAAATACAAAATAGCTCCAAACCAATAGAGATTTAAATATCCACGAAAAATTAAGTTTTCTTTCATCTCTTTGGATGAAAAATATATCAATAAAACAAATATAAACAATTTATTAGCAATTCCCCTTATCAACACTTCACCCAGAGAAGATTGACTCATGCCCCCCCCATCTTCCCCTAGAGCCAGATATGTTTCCAATTTATGCTGTATAATCCCACCTACAAGAGGCAGTATACTATTGAAAACAGACACCAAAAAAATCGAAAAGAGAAAAGACATCAACAAAAAAAAGAACATCTGTTTTACTGTGATTCTTAGTCTGAATAAAAAATAGGCAAAGACAAATACAAACGAGGTTGAGTGAAACAAAGTGGCGATATAAATACAGATAAAAAACAACCACGTCTTTTTATTAACAAGAAATGTTGTTGAATAAAACAATAAAGCAATAGCGACAGTTTGTCGTATATAGAAAACATTTGCAAAAGAAATGGACCACAAAAAAAACAGACTAAACAATGGTAAAGGTGAATATTTAAGTATAACTTTAGTCTGGAAAAAAAAGATAATGCAAGAAAATACGAATAACAGAATCGTATAATTCCCAAATGTTAACTTTATAATCTCATTTATCCGCGCAAAACCAAATTCAAAATCTGAATCCTGAAAATAATAAAAAATATGATTGAAATATTCATAATAACCATCCCAGTCGGTTCCAGTTTCCCATCTGACAAAAGAGAGAAAAAAAAGCAGAAAAGTAGATATAGCAAAAAGAAAAAAAGAATGTTCTTTTTGGAGATTATTAATCTCTAGTAATGAAAAGACAAACAGACAAAACCAAATAAGAAAATAAAAGAGCATCTATTTCTTTATTATTTCTACAAAATCTTCAAGAAATGCTTCTGGAGATATTTTTTGTTTTATATCCAAGAAATTAAAAAAGTCATTCCCTCTCTTTAAACCACTTTTTATAAAAGAAAAAATATTATCAACATTATCAAACAAATATCCAAATCTACCATATTTATCAAAAAGATAAGTAAAGTACTCATTCTTTATAGAAATAATCGGAATCTCTTGCATAATGGCATCGTATATAGCTCCACTAGCAGTCAAACGATATGAATCTACTGGATAGAAAAATAGAATATAATCTAGTTCACTAACATGTTTATCAAATGATTCTCTAGAACACATACCTTCTCCCACACATGGAAAAATTACATTAACAGCATTTAATTTATCATAAACATCACCTTCTGCTTTGCCAATAACATAAAATTGTAAATTTTGCAATTTTTCAGCTTTCACCATTTGTAATAAGCTTATGTACTTGTCGGCACCTTTATTGACACTCATTGTTCCTACTGTACCTAATTTTAACACAGATGAAAAGGTACGAATATTTATAAAAGAAGTAGTCTGTATATAGGGATGATCTAATACATAAATATCGACAATCTTCTTTTTCAAATAAAATTCCAGATTTCTCTTTATACTATCTCCCATTAAAAGCATCTTTAGCGAATATTTGTCACCTCTAAAATAGTGAATAATTAAAAACTGCAATATTTTTGACAATACACCATACTTTCTACTTTCCTGATTTGTCGATAACAGCTCAAGTTCACCATGCAAACAGAGTAAAACGTTACGCTTTAGTAACATATTAATTCGATTCAATATAGATGTAGAAAATGAATTATTAAAAACATAAATCAATACCGAATCGCGTTTAGAAATAAATAATATAACAATATTTAAAATAGCACTCCATATGTATGAAAGCAATAAAAATAATCTTTTCTTTTGCCCAAAGCAATAGATACTATGTTTATGTATACCTGAATCCTGAATATTAGCCAGCTCACAATAATTGGCAAGAGTCTTTTTATCTGAAATAGCAACAACTTCATCACTACACAATGTACAAAGTTTAAGTATAGAAGCATTATAAATTTCATGATGATTCCCTTTTGAGAATGTATTAATATACCATATTTTCATCGGTCAACAAATAAATTAGATTTTTTATACTTCCAATCATACATGAATATATATGTTTCATACCTCGAATAGGCACGAAACAGACGAATAAGTAATAGAAAGCGATTCATCCCTAACACCTTTTTTAGAATATGCATTATGATATTCACCCAAAACAATTTTCTGGATATATTAGGCACATTATACCTAGATATCTTGTCAACCATAACAGAAGACTTATCTAATAAATTATGCTTTCCTAATTGTCGATAGAAAGAAGTTTCCCCCCTTATATCAAACGGATTGCCAAGAGTTCTATCTTTATTCAAACATGCTCGAAAAATTCTACGATAAAAAGAGATAAGAGGAGTCCCATTACTAAAATAATTATAAGTATAATCCAATCCAATATAGTGCTCAAACAACTCTCTATTTTCCAATAAGAATTCTTTATATTTCGAAAATAAATAATCTATATCAACATAGTTAATATCCTCTTTTATATTATTTTGGACAATATTACCTTTGAGGATTTCTCTATAATTATAGCCTGAATAATGTACAAATACAAGTGGTACTTCATTCTCAATACTACTATTTCGCTGGATGACGTATGCATTTCCATTATCATAGACTTTTATGGCTCTCTCAAAGAAATTCCAAGGGGCCACATTACATCCTAAATTTCTATAAATCAGCAACTTTTCCGAGGTAAAAAAACATGGTAAAAAATCCATCCATTTTTGATCTGTAAAACAGGAATCCAGTTGTTCATTAAAACAATAGTTAGTAAGTCTCAAAGACCACCAATCCAAAAAAGAATAAACTTCAGGCTCTCCTTTCAGAGCAAGAAATCCTAAATTATATACTCCAGTAGTAAGAAAGCTATTTTCTGACAACTCTCCATTGTATACCTTATGCAACAAAGATACATGTGGCGTCAATAATATAGAGTATTTATCTAATTTTTGCAGAATATCAGAAAAAGTAGAGAACACAAGTATATCCGGATCTAAATAAATGACTTTATCATATTTTCTTTCTTCAAATAAATATGAAAAAATGAAAGGTTTTATAGAGGTACAGAATTCTGTCAGGTTATACTTAAAGGCCATCTCATACCATTGCTCTTCAGGCACATTTTTCAATATTTTTTTTGCCTCATACACATTATCTGGCAGACTATTCTCACTAACATCGAACAGTTCATCAGCAACAAATATCTTAAAATCAACATCCTGATTATATAACAAAAAAGATTTTTCCAGTATTTGCGCCAAACCAATATAATTTTTAGCAACAATTGTAAAAACACAGCTACTCATACACTTTACTTAATCTAAAAAAGTTATTCTATTTTATGCCAATTATCTAAATAAATATCAGACTGTTCATCCCCATATACAAATAACTTGGGACATACTATATTCACAGGATGCTCACACAACCAAGCCGCCCACCAACTAAATGTACTATTAGGAATTATTAAGTTAGAGCACTTAGACATTAAATACATATCTTTCCAAGACTCTTCTCCCCGATTCCAATCAACAAAAACAGCATTTTTTCCCAGCAATATTTTTTTTGCCCACTCCATATCGTTTGAAAAGACATAATAACAAATATCACTCAACTTACCCTCAATATAATCAATAGCTTTTTGATAATATTGCTCATTACATACTTTGCCAAATAACTCATAATTTATCCCTGTTAGATAATCTCCTCTCCGAATATGCAGACAAACGCTATTAGGCTCTCGCATACGCTTCTCTATACAAATATTACGCTCATCCAGTAAAGATCTTTTAAAAGTAAACGCTTCTTTTATCTGAGAAGATATCTCAGAATAATATTGAGGATGATGCCACCCACCTACCCAAAAAGCTAAACAATAGGGTGAAGCACTAAGAAAGGATGGATGGAAACTATAATCTAGATTTTCAGTTATCAATTTAATTTTGATTTTTGAGAACAGAACATTAACTTTTCTTATCAAAAAACCAGTCTTATTACTCATTAACAGACGAAGGATAAAAAGCAAAAAGATTTTCTTACATCCCATCTGGCATTCTACACCAAAAACCTTATCTAATTCTATGCCATTATGGTCATTACTAAGGCATATATATGAGGTATGTATACCGTTTTTCTTTTTACTCAGATAAAAAGCATATTGAGACATTTGGTTTCCCAAACCATTATGTAGAAGAATAATATCCATAAGCTTTCAACTAACCCATTTTTCTTACTTTGATAAAAGTAGCAGGATTTCCTCCCCAAACCTGATTATCCGGAATATTTTGGCTAACAACCGATCCAGCTGCAATTATCACATTATTACCTATATGAACCCCTTTCAATATGATAACATTCATACCAATAAATACATTATCTCCAATTACCACATCTTTTGACAACATATTCAATTCATCATTAGGAGTATGCCAATCGTTGGGATTCATAGAATGAAAATCTGAATCTACAATTGTAGTTCCACCGCCAATCAAAATATTGCTACCGACTAATACTCGCTTTGTTGCTACTATAGTAGTATTGCTCATACCCACATTGTCACCAATACATATCAATGCATCTGGATACACAAGAAATTTACATCGGGTGTTTCTTCCTAATGTTGAAGATGAATTATTAACCAAGACCAAATTCTTTCCAGCAATAAATTTACCAGTCACATCAACTTCCAAAATAGGAAAACCTATCACTCTTAGTCCTCTGATTCGACTCAATGTTTTAAAAAATAATATACGAGAACAATATGTATATAAATATAGTGTTATAATCGAATACAATTTCTTCATACATAAATTATTTAGTCTCTATTTTTCAATTACAAACATAGAGACTAATTTCCATTAAAATTATCGGTTAATAAAAAATACGCCTACAATAATTAATAGTATTCCGACTATTTTACTCATTGACAAGGATTCATTTAAAAAAGAAAAACCTAGAAATAGAGTAAAGACATATCCTAAACTTACCATTGGGTAGGCTTTACTCAGCTCCATCACAGAAAGCACATACAGCCAACAAAACATACTCAAAGCGTACAAAATAGCTCCACATTGTATATAAGGATTAGTCAGTATCTTCCTTATAGTATTGCCAATATCATTCGTGTATACAATACCACTATTCATACCAACCTTCAATAAATATTGAGCTCCAGCCCCCAATATTATACTAATCAAAGCTAAAAAATATTTCATTACATTCTATTTGAATTTATTATACCACCCCTTATCCGCAAATTCAATCAACTCTTTGTCACCTTTGCTGTCACCATAAGCATACAAAATATAACTGTTTCTATTAGGTTCTAATTCTAATAAACGCCTTACTTTCTCTTCTCCATAACAATTTCTAGAGAGAAAATTTCCCGTCAATTTCCCATTCGAACTTATTTCAACCTTTGTTCCAATAAAATGATTTACTCCTTCCTTAATAGCCCAAGGAGAAATCCATTCGCTAACACTTGCACTAATTATATAAACAGGAATACCTTTCTCTGAATAACTTCGAATAGCCTTCAACGCTTTAGGCCGTATCATTTTTTCTAATATAGGTTCAAAATCTTGACCGACTTTTACAAAGTCTTTATAATCCATACCTTTAAAAAAATATCCGAAAAGTCGCTGCTTTATTTTCCAATTCTGATAAAGACCTAATTTAAACAATATTAAATAAGGAGTATGAAGCAAAAACCCCAAAAAGAACGCCATCGCACCTTTAGAGAAACGTATAAATTCAAGCAAAGTATCTTTTGTAGTAATGGTACCATCAAAATCAAAAGCTACAACAATTTTTTTCTCCATATTACCTGCAATAAATCAATATTCCAAAAGCAAGTACCCAACAAACAATACTCAATTGAATAAAACGATCTTTCATTAACACCTTAGTTGGACTTCCACTTTTAATATCCACAATAGTTAATTGCAAATAACGAATAATACCAGCCAAAACAAAGATAGAAGTAACATATAGATAGGAAGTTCCCATTCTCTCAATTACCTCTCCTGACACCGTATACATAATATAACACACCATTGTGATCGAGGCCAAAATGGTTATTGCCTGATTCATGAATTCAAGATTATATCGATTCACGCTTTTTCGCACTTTTACTCCAGTTTCCTCATAAATCACTACATCATCTCTTCGTTTAGCAAAAGCTAAAAACAAAGCTAAAAGAAATGTCATCAACACAATCCAGTGAGAGGTCCAAATTCCAGTAGCAAATCCTCCTGCCAAAACCCTTAAGACAAAACCTATTGCAATGATAAATACATCTACTAAAGCAACCTGTTTCAACTTTATGCAATAAGCTAAGTTTAGAATATAATAAATGGCCAATACAGTTAATAGATAGTAAAAGTGAGTGTCAATAACAATCAATAAAAGCAATGAAACTACTGCGCAGGCAAGCATTAGACAATATGCTCCTTTCTTTGAGACCTTTCCCGAAGCAACGGGACGCATCCTCTTTTTCGGATGTGCTTTATCTGCCTCTACATCCCAAATATCATTGAAACAATAAATAGAGCTTGCTATAAAGCAAAAAGAAAAAAAACAAATTACGGTTGTTAGTATATAGTTTACGTCTCCAAGATGTTTATCAAAAAACAATGGTAGAAATATGAAAAAGTTTTTTAGCCATTGATGAGGACGAAGTAGTAATATTATATTTTTCATTTTACAAAAGCTCATTTCAAATCAGAATCTATACACACTTCTGGTGCTATATGTAATAGCGTATTTAAACCTATTTTATTTTTCTGTTCTACATAACGAATATTCCGTTCATCCAATTTTATCTTAAAAGCGACATTAACCCCAAAGTTTATATTAGGATTATTAGAGACTCTCACTATGTTAATAGCTTTTTGCGTTTGTAAATAACAATAAATATTTAATATAGAAACAATAATAAATATTGAAAGAATATTAAAAAGAATCACAGTATAAAGAATTCTTCTAAAATGGAGCAACTTATGCGTCAATTGCCCAAATTCGGTAAAAAGCAAAAGTATAAGAGGAAAAGTATAAAAGAAAGGAGTATATCTAGACCACGATCCAGAAGGTAGCACAAAAAGAGAGAAAAATAATAATGTGCAGATAACCAACGATATATTTCTATAGTGCTTTTCCATCTTAGCAAAAGCATATAAGACTATACTTAAAAGCATTAATCCACTAAAAAATACGCCAAACCCACAAGTCCTTGGATCAGGGTTTGCAATTACTTTTAAATCTTCAATATTAAAAAGAAATGGGAACATAAAACGTGCAGAATCTCCCGTTGTTGTACCATGAGAAAACAGAGAGATAAAAACATTTACAAAATCTGAATTATTTCTCATATTAACGGGCATTTGATCAGTCATTATATCCACAGCATATTCCCCCAATAATGGGTAAAATGGATTTGAATGATCCAAATAATTAGTGATATACGGATTGAATCCAGTAAATAGGATACCTATTATCAAAGATATAACACCTATAAGTATTAGACTGATTGCTATTTGATACCGTTTTTGGAATAATAGATAAATCCAATACAAGAATATTGTAAATCCTATCCAAAATGCAATATTATATTTTATGGCTATTGACATAATTATACAAATAGCAATACAACAAACTTGTAAAACATTCAAATCCTTCTTTATTGACAATAACATAGATACCAATATCAACATCAATGAATACAGACTCCAATCAATATAAAAAGTAAAGGCCTGTTGAAATATAACCGGTGAAAATGAAAAAGCCAACGAATAGAATAAAACTTTATAGGATGATTTCAAAATGCCATTTAATGCATTCTTTACAAAACAAAAAGAAGAAATTACTAATAAAAGACTAACAGCCTTCCCTGATTCTATCCTGCCTGTAAAAGCATAAATAACGGCAGATATCGTTTCCATCCCTTTTGCATAATGATTTCCCCACAATGCTAATTCACTATTAAAATTAGGTGCGTGATGGATATAATAAGGATTCCATCCCTCCCGTAACTGAAGTATTATATCCTGATGATAGCTGCATCCATCCCAAGAATAATCAAAAGTAAATGTTGCTATTAATAAAGAAAAAGCAACTAATAATACAAATATTAGAACATTAGGAAACACCTCATAATTATTCTTTTTGCAGTATATCCTAACGAAGCCTATACTACAAATGCAAGATATTAAGAATAGCCAATTATTGATACATAATCCCAAGCAAAAAAGAGAAGACGCCATGATTAATGACATAAACACAATTGACAACAGCCCAACTCCTACAGACATTGAGTCTACAGAGTTCCACAATATTTTTATCTTTTCAATATTCATTTTTGGAGAGCATTATTTTACATATAAATTTATTCTATTGTTATCCACCTTTCGGGATAATAATCTTTAGTTTCATATTTAAACACCAATTACTTTCCGATATTGAAAAATATTAATTATAGCCCCTGGAAGAGTTACAATGCATAAAGCTAGAGCAACCCCAGACACTCCCATCACTTCAAGCAACAGGATAGACAATGGAATAAAAACAATTCCGGCTATAACCAACGTATATAATTGAATATTCAATTTATTCATTCCATTTAAAAAATTTGAATAAAGAGAACTTATAGTCAACAGAAAGACATAGGTAGCCAACAAAACAGTCAAATCAAACGGGACAATCACTGATGTCCCCAACCATAAACGATAAACTATATCAGAGAAAAGAATCATAAAAAGCACAACTACAGCCAACACCATTAAAACTCTATTTAATGTCTTCATAGCCCTTTTTATCCAATCATATTCTTCTCTATTATAGGCTTCATTAACAGCACTCCACATGGGTGACACTATAATTGTAAAAACCATAAATATAATATTAAAATACCGAAAAGAGATGCTATAAGGAGTTACTTCTTCCGGAGAGAGTTTGTTAGATATTATTAAATTGGAGGTAGTATATATCACTAAAGAAGATAACTGTATCAAAAAGAATTTAAATCCTATATCCATCAAACCGCCCATTCGATTCATATTAATAGCTTTTATAGAGGGGGCCAATTCCTTATATTTAATACAGAAAGTTATTGGATAAAAAAGAAGCAAAACAACAGTCGTAGATGCAGAATAGCTATAAGCAACCCATTCCAATCTGGCATCAACATTAGATTTGGCTAGCAAAAAGATAAAAAACAATGACAACAACTGAGATAATAAATAAATGAATCCATTAACTACAGGCAATTGTTTCACGAAATAGACATACGTTATAATTTTCAAGACAAAAGAAACTGTTACGCAAAGAAAAACGAAAATGAGCAAATTTGCGACTCGAATTGCTATGGCATGAGGAATATTTAAAATACTTCCCCAATCAATCCATTGATTTACTAAGACAAAAAGACCAAACAAACAGGTAGCTATTACCAATAACACGAAAAAAGTAGTACTGACATATTCTTTTGCCAATTCCATATCCTTAGCCACCAATGCTTCCGACAACTTATTTCTCAACCCATTACCCAATCCTATATCGAAATAGTCTATCCAAAGCAATATGGAACTGATTGTTAGCCATAAACCATATTCATAAGTATCCAAAAAATGTAAGGTTAAAGGAACCAATACCAAAGATACCAGTATAGAAATCCCTTTAATAATAAAAGACATTATTACATTTAACAATGCAATAGTACTTCGATCATCTTTTTTTCTTATGCTTTTTATATAAGAAATCATTTAGTTCATATCAAAATACATCATTTCATAATACTTTTCATACTCTCCACTCATAATTGCATCCATCCATTTTTGATTTTCTAAATACCACTGTACTGTCTTTTCGATACCTTCTTCAAACTGCAAACTTGGCTCCCAACCAAGTTCATTCTTTAACTTCGAAGAATCAATAGCATAACGCAAATCGTGTCCGGCACGGTCGGTAACATAAGAAATTAAGTGATCACTAGTACCTTCGGGATTTCCCAATAAACGATCAACCGTCTTAATGATTACTTTGATCAAATCTATATTCTTCCATTCATTGAAACCACCAATATTGTATGTATCAGCAACTTTTCCTTTGTGAAAAATCAAATCTATAGCACGAGCATGATCTACTACGTACAACCAATCTCTCACATTTTGTCCTTTACCATACACAGGCAGCGACTTTCCATGACGTATATTATTTATAAAAAGCGGTATTAATTTTTCTGGAAATTGATAAGGACCATAATTATTCGAGCAATTCGTCACAACAGTTGGTAGTCCGTATGTATCGTGATAAGCCCGGACAAAATGATCGCTACTCGCTTTGCTCGCAGAATAGGGACTATGTGGATCGTATTTAGTAGACTCTGTAAAGAATGTCCCATCAAACTGCAATGTGCCGTACACCTCATCTGTTGAAATATGATAAAAGCGTTTTCCTTCATATTTATCAGGAAGAACTTCCCAAGTCAATTTAGCTACCTGCAACAAAGAAAGAGTTCCCATTACATTAGTCTGGGCAAAAGTAAACGGATCTTTTATAGAACGGTCTACATGACTTTCAGCCGCCAAATGGATAACTCCGTCTATTTGGTATTCAGAGAAAATTTCTACCATTTTATCAAAATCACAAATATCAGCTTTGATGAAAGTATAATTGGGAGCACTTTCTATATCATGCAAATTTGCAAGATTACCAGCATAAGTTAGTTTATCTAAATTAACAATATGATACTCCGGATACTTATTTACAAATAGACGAACCACATGAGAGCCTATAAATCCGGCACCACCAGTAATAAGAATATTTCTTTGATACGACATATTAATAAAGCTTTTCTTGATAATTAAATATACAATCAACATCTCTTAGAACTGAATGGCAAGAATCTTTCTCCGAAAGAATTGCTTTTTCCGTGGGTATCTTCCAGTCGATATTCAAATCCGGATCATTCCAGGCAATTGCCCCTTCAGCTTCCGGATGATAGAAATTATCACACTTGTATTGGAAAATAACCTCTTCGCTCAGCACACTAAAACCATGTGCGAAGCCACGCGGAATAAAAAACTGACGGTGATTGCCTTCTGTCAATTCAACCGAAACATGTTTTCCAAATGTGGGAGAACCTTTCCGAATATCGACAGCCACATCAAGAACTGCACCCCTGATTACCCGTACCAGTTTGCTTTGGGCAAAAGGAGATTTCTGAAAATGGAGACCGCGAATGACACCGTAGCTCGATTTGGATTCATTGTCCTGAACAAAAGTCGTTTGACATACCTTTGATTCGAACTCCGTCTGATTGAAGGATTCAAAAAAGTAGCCACGGTCATCCTGAAACAGACGGGGTTCAAGGATAACAAGACCTTCGATTGATGTTTTTATTATATTCATCGGAATAAAAATTCTACTTTATGGATAATTCATCGATAACTTTCAATAGATATTGCCCATATTGATTCTTCAGCATCGGACCTGCCAATGCTTTCATCTCTTCAGGACAAATCCAGCCCTGCCGCAGGGCTATGCCTTCCAAGCAGGCCACTTTCAATCCCTGACGTTTTTCAATAACCTCGATAAATGTACTTGCTTCGGACAAAGAATCATGAGTACCTGTATCCAACCAGGCGAAACCCCGCCCTAAAAGCTGGACTTTCAGTTCCCGATCGGACAGAAACCGTTGATTGACCGTCGTGATTTCCAATTCTCCACGAGGGGAAGGTTGAATGTTCTTAGCAACTTCCACCACTTTGTTAGGATAGAAATAAAGACCCACAACGGCATAATTGGACTTAGGAACAGCAGGTTTCTCTTCGATACTGAGAACATTCCCAATCTTGTCAAACTCAGCTACACCATAACGTTCGGGATCGTTTACCCAATAGCCAAAAACAGTGGCTTTGTTCTCCGATTCGGCTGTATGAGCTGCTTCACGCAACATACGGGTAAAACCCTGCCCATAAAAAATATTATCACCCAAGACTAAACATACAGAATCATCACCTATAAATTCCTCTCCTATAATAAACGCCTGTGCCAAGCCGTCAGGAGAAGGTTGCTCGGCGTACTCAAAACGTACTCCAAAGTCAGAACCGTCACCCAGCAAACGTTGAAAGCCGGGTAAATCGTATGGAGTGGAGATAATCAATATTTCACGAATCCCTGCCAACATGAGTACAGAGATAGGATAATAGATCATCGGCTTATCAAATATCGGAAGCAACTGCTTACTGACTCCTTTGGTGATCGGATATAAGCGAGTGCCCGAACCACCGGCCAAGACAATACCTTTCATCAATATACTTATTAAAATTAAATTACTAGATCGAAATCATTCCACCTCACTCCAAGGATACGGATTCTCTTGCACATCCTTCAGACGTTCCATCACCTCACGCTCCTCTTCTGACAACTCCCTGTCCTGCCACGTATCAATGATGGCCTGAGCTTCCCGAGCCAATTCCTCGTCGAAAACTTCTCCGTAACAATAAACTAACAGTTGGACTTTCAACAGGGAGGCAGGCAGATGCTCCAATACATCCCAGCAACGATCCAGAATATGCTGAATACGTTCCTCCTTGTCACCGTTATTATAGAGAGTCGCATTATATCCCATCAGGAGCGACAGGCACAACCGGGCCTCTTCTTCATCACTATCACCATGCTTGTCGTACAAAGCATTAGCCTGAGAAAAAACATCACGATTCAGACGGGTGAATTGATCACTGTAGATCGGCCGACCGTCCATGCCTAAGTAGCAAAGTTCATGAGCAGAAGCATAAAGGGCGGAGATTTCGGATTCTAAATAGTTCATATCTTGTTATGTTATTTTTCGGTGACAGGTTCGACCAATGAAGGATGGACAAAGGTAGTAGCAACAGCCATAACTCCTTCGATGGTGACTACGACACGACGGTCATTGCGGACACGGACAAACTCGCCCTCCACTCCCTCGAAAAGCCCCCCGGTGATACGCACACGGGTACCCTTGCGGATGTTCAACTCGGAAGGTTCGAAATAAAGCAGGGATTCATCATAATTCGAAGAGACCGCCATGAAATTACGCATTTGGGAATCAGGAACGATGATGGGACGATGGTATTCACGGTCCATAATGTAACGGATAGGAAGCGTGGTGCCCTTGCTTTCTTTGATGGCATCGATACAACTACGCGAGGAACGGACAAAAACCAGATTATGGACCGCAGGAACAAGCTTACGGACCCGACGCTCGTTTTTAATGGTATATTCGTAGTGCATGGGAATGAAATTCTCTATCCCCTCCGAATTGAGGTACTCCTGCAAAGCCAGTTCACGCCCGTAAGTGATACGCAAAGCATACCAGTTCAAAGCGGAAGAAGACAGGAGGGATTGAGAACGCTCCATCGAAGATTCGATAGATACGGATGTTGTCATGTCGTTCACGTCAGGATGTTCTTTGGGGACACCGGAGTAGCGAAGCATACCTCCCGGTCAAGTTATGTAATGCGGATTTTAATGAAAAATTCAGTGCATCCATGTTATTTAATGACCCTCCACTATCACAGAAGGAGAGGCAGAAAATAGTTATTTATTATAATAGCCTTTAAACGAGGGTATTGAAAACAAAAAGTGTTTCAATAGACGTTCGTTTAAAAACACATGATTTTTGTATATAAATCAGAAGAGAACAGAAAACAAAATCAGACAGATAATAAACTGTTTTTTGTTAATTCATAAATACCTGTGGTTTAAGATATTGGGATAACAATCAAAAGAGAAAAATCATTTTTTTTATTAAACATTTTGTAGTTCTAAAAATACCCCCTATCTTTGCGTTCAATTAAACGAACGTCTATTGAAACACTCACTTTTTCAATTAATATCATACTATATAACAAATAGTTATCTAATCAGAAGCGTTCATTTTCTCTTTAATTCCATCTTTACTTGCCTACCGATAGATTCCTTTCTACCTTTGCAACAAATTAACAACATTTAGTTATTAACAAAATAAAAGAAATTATGGACAAAGAAAAAGGATTATTTCAGATTGCAGACAAAAGTGTAAAAAAACACCATTAGCAAAGCACAACAATCTAATACAGAAACAGTTAAAGGAACAAGAGGCAGAAAGAAAGGAATACCAATACGTGGAATAATTTCGCATAAAGGAGAACTTATCAAAGCGTTGATAGAATCCTACATAGAAGATGCGAACATACAAAATATCAATACATGTCAGGCTTCACTCGCACGCTACATCAATGAAAAAAGACTAATCGGAAATATTAAAAACGGAGTATTTAAACCATTATCCATCAGTTCAATATTAGTCTATATCAGCAGCATTTGGGAAGAAGTGGAAAAGAATAGACAGCACAAACCCGCCATCCACAAAAATACGCACAATGAATTATGATAATCCGTCTTACATGAAACGCCCCCTATCTTCGTGGCGATAACAATTTATCAACTTAAAAAATATACGTATGAAACGGAAAAAAAGACCGGCATCACAGAGTGAAGCCATGAAACTGAGATGGAAAAAACGCATTGTCTTTGAGAAAGGATATACCGAACAATGTGCCGAATGGATGGCAGAGCGTCTGGAAGCATTAACAGACCACCTGCAATACGGGCACGCAGCCATCGCTTATCAGAAGCAGAACGGAGACTTCAGGTTGGTGAAAGCGACACTGATCTACTATGAAGCGGAATTCCACAAGAAGTATGATCCCACAAAAATAGAAGGCGCAGTAGTGTACTGGAATGTGGATGAACAACGGTGGACGACATTCCAGGTGGAGAACTTCATGGAATGGAGACCGATCGTATAGGGCGCCACCACAGATTACACGGATTTTCACAGATGAATGATTTCTATTTTGAGGAATCAAGTGAAAACGTCTTTGGGAATCCGGGTAATTTGTGGTGAATGTATTAATGTATTATTGAAAGTACAAACAACTAATCTAAAAAAAACAAATATGGCAACAATATATGACGGGATCAACTATTTCCCGGTGGGCGTAAACTTCATGGAAGAGAACGCAATGGAAGTGATAGAAGCTAAATACGGAATAAAGGGCCCGGCAATCGTACTGAAACTGCTGTGTAAAATATACAAGGAGGGATACTTCATCCGTTGGGATGAAGAGCAGTGCCTGATCTTTGCCAACAAGGCAGGAAGGGAGGTACAGGTCGCTGAGGTGCAGGGGATCATTGAGATCCTCTTTATCAAAGGGATAATGGACAAAAACAGTTATCTGGAAAACGGAATACTGACTTCGGAAAGTATACAAAAGGTATGGATGGAGGCGACAAAGCGGAGAAAGAGAGAGTTGTCGGAACTCCCCTACCTGATGGTGAAACCGGAAAAGGAAAACGATAAACCGGAAAAGGAAAGCGGCAAACCGGACAATGCATCCACACAACAGGAAATTGAACGACCCAAGCCGCTTAAAGAAGTAAAAGTAGCTGTCGGCACAGGAGACGTAACCGTTAGCCCGAGAAATGTAGTACACGATGTAGCCGTTAACGCAAAAAATGCATGCAATTCCGGACAAAGTAAAGTAAAGAAAAGTAGAGCAAAGGAAAATAAAGAATTACCCCCCTCAGCTCCCCCCGAGGGGAAGGAGGAAGAAAGGATGGAGGATTCTGTTTCTCTCCCGATACCGGGATACGCTTTCAATACGATGACACACAATTATCCGGGACTGACGGATACGCTCCAAAGATTGGGAATTAACGAGGTAAATGAAGTAAACGCCATTCTCAGGCTGTCGGACTATGGCAGAAAGGGAACGACGGTGTGGCGGCTGATTGCCAACACTTGCTGGAGTGACATAGGGGCAAAAGGAAGGTATCTGATAGCGGCACTAAACAAGGCGAAAAGAAGATAGCAGGGAGTATGAGTCCCCGATTTGTAGTTGACAAAAAAGCAAGTATATAGGCTTTTACCTAAGAAGGGATTCGGTGAAACAAAGAAGTAAAGAGTGTGCTTAACAAACTAAAACACAGTGCTTTTAAAGCATAAGATTTCTCTCGCCCAAAGCTTTATTTTAACACTACGTTAAAGCTTGTTCTTTAAATGCAAATAGCAAGTGTTTTAAATGCAAAAGGCTTGTTATTTGCACACAAGAATAAAATAACGGAGAAATGGCGTTAACAATGTTAATTGTTACGATATTATTCTCAGAGCAACATGCTACATAAATCCAGCCTTTTCATTTGCATGTATCATAACCCTCAATTTACCCCCCAACATTGCAGCGGGAGGAATATTCAATACCCGACAAAGCAAACGGGCTATTTTTTAAGTAGGCTCTGAACGTCCTGCAATATAATCATTCACCCGTGAAGGACTTATTCCAATCTCAATGGCAAGTTGCTTTTAGCTCATTCCTTTTTCTTCAAGATAAAATTCTATTAATTCTGCAACAGTTGTTTTTTTTATCGGATAATGTTCTTTTTCGTATGCAATAACTATGTCGGACATAACAGAGAGTTCTACTGCATTCTTATCATTCGCAGGGATATTATCAACTAAAGGAGTTCTTTTATAATACAGCCCCCCTAAGTAACAAAGAACTGTCAAAACTAGCATATCTCCTTTTGCGACACAAACCCCCGACTTTCTCAAATCAAGGCTTTGTTATTTCCCAAAGCATTTGTAACTTTAGGCATAAGTTTTTCATTATAGCAAAGATACCTTGCGACATTTGCTCCCGACATTTATGACGGGAACAAATTGTAAATTCAGCTTTTTCAGATGTTTACCCTTACATAAAACATATCCATTAGCCGATAACTCATCTGAATATTTTTCTAAATACTGTTCCATTGTCTACTCTTCTATTTCATAAAAATTTACAACAATTTTTTAGTCTATCTTTTTAGTTTTTATGCCCTGTGACAATAACGATTCTGCTTGGGATAATAATATCCCTATTATTACATCCTAATGACTACGAGAAGCAAATCCGATTTTCTAAACCAATTATCAAATCATCCCTCTTTATTTTATCGTTCAGATGCAGAACATCCCCACCCTTTCATCATTACTCTATCTCCGATTTCCTATCTTCATCAGCGCCAGCCCGATAACAATCCAGACCATCTCCCGCACCCGCGTAATCAGAGCAGCAAATACCCCATATGCTCCGGACAAAGACAAACCGGCTACCGCCAGGGCAAAGCCTCCTTCCCTGCCCCCTAATTGCATGGGAAGAAAGAAAAGCAGATTCGCCAGTAGGGAAGAGAAAGCGACGATCAGGATGCAACCGACAAAACTGACATCCGTAGTCAATACATTCAGAATCAACCAGACTTCGAGACACCCCACTATGCGAGCGGTATACTCTAAACTCAATGCCGAATAAAAGGTACTTTTTCGCTGTTGATGAAGCAGCGCTATCTGACTGTCTATAGTCTCCAGTTTTTCTTTATGAAGTTCCGCGAAGCGGACTGCGCGCTTCTTCAAAAAAGGGATATGACTACCCAGACGTACGCATGCCACAGCCATACCGTTCCGGTAGCCTTTGATAAAAAGAGTGACAAGTAAGAGGCAGAAGAGTGTGATCAACCCCAAGACAATGCCCATCCCCCAACCGACCGGATAAAAAAAGACATAAATCAATACCGAGCTGAGCCAGAAACAGAAATGCGAAAAAATATGCATCATCACATACAGGATGACCGAAGATGTGGCACGCTCCACTCCAACATAGGAGGTAAGCTCCATAATCCGGTAGGGTTCCCCTCCCATCAGTCCCACGGGAGTGACATAATTCAACGCAAAACCGGAAACCGTGAATTTATAGAGCCGGGCGAACGACAATGAATTCACCGGACCACTGCTACGAAGGATGATATACCACGAAAGGGTATTAATCAGATAGATGAAAAGCCAAAGGACCAGAACCAGCGGCAGATAAAATCCGGCACGCCGCAGGTTGTCCAGCAGTTCATCATAAGACACATCGAAAGTGAACAGCATGATGATGACGGCCAGGATGCCAAAGGCCAAAAACAAATTACGAAATTTACTCTTCAAAACAATATACAATTTAACGCATCAAAGATAACGTTAATAATTTATACAATGATATAAGAATAGCCCGTTTAACAAAACACTTTCTTGCACAAGCTGTTTTTAATGAGAATTTAAACCTAAACAAATTAACTATGGATTGGATTATTCATCAACTTAGGGTTCACCCCGAGCTTGCCATCTTTTTGACCCTTTTCGTAGGGTTTTGGATTGGCAAAATAAAAATCGGAAAGTTCAGCCTGGGTGTCGTTACAAGCGTATTGCTGGTAGGTGTCCTTGTGGGGCAATTGAACATTACGGTCGACGGCCCCATTAAATCTGTTTTCTTTTTACTCTTTTTATTCGCCATCGGCTATAAAGTCGGTCCGCAGTTTTTCCGGGGACTGAAAAAGGACGGACTCCCCCAAATGGGATTTGCTGCCATCATGTGTGTATTCTGTCTGATTATTCCCTGGATATTGGCTAAAATTATGGGTTACAATGTAGGGGAAGCAGCCGGATTACTGGCCGGTTCACAGACGATATCGGCTGTCATAGGCGTGGCAGGAGATACGATCAATGAACTAAACATATCTCCTGAAACAAAAGAGGCTTATAATAATATTATCCCGGTATCGTATGCCGTAACTTACATCTTCGGCACGGCGGGTTCGGCATGGGTATTGGGCTCTCTCGGCCCCAAGTTATTGGGCGGACTCGATAAAGTAAAAGCCGCCTGTAAAGAATTGGAGGCTAAAATGGGGAATAGCGAAGCGGATCAACCCGGCTTTATGCCCGCTGCACGTCCGGTGACTTTCCGGGCTTATAAAATAGATAATGAGTGGTTTGGTGACGGAAAACGGGTATCAGATCTTGAAAGCTATTTCCAGGAGAATGACAAGCACCTGTTTGTCGAACGTGTCAGACAAGCCGGAGTTATCGTAAAAGAAATCACCCCGACCCTGATTCTCAGGAAAGGGGATGAGGTGGTATTGAGTGGTCGCCGGGAATATGTTATCGGCGAGGAAGATTGGATCGGTCCCGAGGTACTGGATCCTCAGTTATTGGACTTTCCGGCTGAAGTATTGCCCGTCATGGTAACCCGGAAGACCTTTGCCGGAGAAAAAATAAGTTCAATACGTTCACAGAAATTCATGCACGGTGTCAGCATACGCCGTATCAAAAGGGCGGGTATCGATATACCGGTACTGCCGCAAACCATTGTGGATGCAGGTGATATTGTCGAATTGGTAGGGACCAAACACGAAGTGGATGAAGCTGCCAAGAAAATGGGATACGCCGACCGTCCAACCAACCAGACAGATATGATTTTCGTTGGTCTGGGTATTCTGATCGGAGGACTGATAGGTGCCCTGAGTATCCACATGGGTGGTGTCCCTATCAGTCTCAGCACCAGTGGGGGCGCATTGATCGGAGGATTGTTCTTTGGCTGGCTACGAAGCAAACATCCGACTTTCGGACGTATTCCCGAACCTGCTCTCTGGATACTGGACAACGTAGGTCTGAACATGTTTATTGCTGTCGTGGGCATCGCTGCAGGTCCCAGCTTCGTACAGGGATTCAAAGAAGTGGGGCTAAGCCTGTTCATTGTAGGCGCACTGGCTACTTCCATTCCTCTGATAGTAGGCATACTTATGGGAAAGTATCTCTTCAAATTCCACCCGGCACTGATATTGGGATGCACAGCAGGTGCACGTACTACTACCGCCGCATTAGGTGCCATCCAGGAAGCTGTCGAAAGCGAGACTCCCGCTTTAGGATATACAGTGACGTATGCTGTGGGAAATACTCTCCTGATTATCTGGGGAGTCGTAATTGTGTTACTCATGTAAAATAGATTTTGATATTAACTAAACATAACCCTGACATAATAATGAAAAGTAATGAAAACAACGGAGCAGTAACTAAAAGTTTTGCTAAAAAGATGGAGAGTATCAGTCCTTTCGAACTGAAAAACAGACTGATTGAAATGGCTGATGAGAGCATCAAAAAGATAGCTCATACCATGCTGAATGCCGGACGTGGAAACCCGAACTGGATTGCCACCACTCCACGTGAAGCTTTCTTCCTTTTAGGTAAATTCGGACTGGAAGAATGTCGGCACGTGATGTACTTGCCGGAAGGAATTGCCGGTATCCCGCAAAAAGACGGGATTGCCGCCCGCTTTGAGACTTTTCTCAAAACCAATCATAGCCAGCCGGGTGCGGAACTATTAAAAGGAACCTATCAATACATGTTACTGGAACATGCCGCAGACCCGGACACTCTTGTCCACGAATGGGCAGAAGGGGTAATAGGTGACCAATATCCGGTACCGGACCGCATCCTCCAGTTTACCGAGATGATTGTACAAGACTATCTGGCACAGGAAATGTGCGACAGTCGTCCGCCAAAGGGCAAATACGATTTGTTCGCCACCGAAGGCGGTACGGCAGCCATGTGCTACGTTTTCGACTCTCTGCAAGAAAACTTCCTGCTCAATAAAGGAGATGGAATCGCCTTGATGGTACCTGTCTTCACCCCCTATATTGAAATCCCTCAATTGAGACGCTATGAATTTAACGTTACGGAAATATCTGCGGACCAGATGACAGCAGACGGGCTGCACACCTGGCAATACAAAGACGAAGATATAGACCGCCTGAAAAACCCGCAGATCAAAGCACTCTTCATTACCAATCCCAGTAACCCGCCCAGTTATACACTGAGTCCTGAGACTGCCGCACGGATTGTAGATATCGTGAAGAAAGACAATCCGAACCTGATGATTATCACAGACGATGTATACGGTACATTCAGTCCGCATTTCCGCTCGCTGATGGCCGAACTGCCGCAAAATACTTTGTGCGTCTATTCCTTCTCCAAATATTTCGGGGCTACCGGATGGCGCGATGCCGTAATCGCTCTGCACGAAGAGAATATTTTTGACCGGATGATAGCCCACTTACCGGAAGAACAAAAGGCAATCCTCAATAAGCGTTACTCCAGTCTGACCCTTGCCCCCGAAAGATTAAAATTCATCGACCGCATGGTAGCCGACAGCCGCCAAGTGGCGCTCAATCATACAGCCGGATTGTCTCTGCCGCAACAGACGCAGATGAGCCTCTTCGCTTCCTTTGCCATACTGGATAAAGAGAACCGGTATAAAAACAAGATGCAGGAGATCATCCGGAGACGCCTGAAAGCTCTGTGGGATAATACCGGATTCTCACTGGTGGACGATCCGCTGCGTGTAGGATATTATAGTGAGATAGATATGCTGGTGTGGGCTAAGATATTCTACGGAGAAGAGTTTGTAGACTACCTCAAGAAAACGTACAGCCCATTGGATGTTGTTTTCCGCCTCGCCAACGAAACCTCATTGGTATTGCTGAACGGTGGCGGTTTTGCCGGACCGGAATGGAGCGTACGTGTATCACTTGCCAACCTGAATGAAAAGGATTATGTCAAAATAGGCCAGGGAATCAAACGGATACTGGATGAATATGCCCAGAGATGGCAGGAATCACGGAAATAAAATCCTGAATCTTGTCAGTCCGTCAGCGTATGTACGCAATGAAAACGTACAGCCATGACGGCTTAAAACTTCACGGATAAAGACCAGGCCGATACCTTGTCCGTTGGGTTTGGTAGAAAAGAAGGGACTGAAGAGCTTTGCTTCAGTCTCTTTTGTTATGCCGGGCCCATTGTCCACCACTTCGATAGCAGCAGGTGATGAGGTGCGGATGGTAATCTGACCGTCTTTCCCGATACTTTCAGCCGCATTTTTAATAATATTCACCAATACCTGCTCAAACAGGGAGGCGTCCAGTTTCACATCGTCCAATGATTCATCACATATCAGTTGTAACCGGATATTCCGGTCATTGCACATCCCCTCCATAAAGCGTTTGCAACTGAATGCAAGGTCATTCAGGTTGATCGGAGTAAGACGGGGATCGGGAATCTTCACCACGTCGGCAAAACGGGTAATGAAACGGCTCATAGAAAAACAACGTTCCGTACAGACACGCATCACATCACAAATATCTTCCATACCATCCGACTCAGACAATGCCTGTTCGACTGTATCCAGTGTAGAAGTAATCCCTGCCGTTGTATTATTCACTTCGTGCGCGATCATACGGATCACTTTCTCGTATGCCTTTTTCTCCGCTTTCATCACTTCGTCTGTCAATCCTTCCATCAGATAAAAAGGATGCTGGAAGCCGCGGTCCACAAACGAAGAATGAGTACATTTATAGATATTTGAATCATTCAGTCGCACGGTGCTGGTTTCTCCCTTCGGAATGGCAGCCAGTTCTATGGCAAGCGGCGAATCGATCTCGGACAGTTTCCTGCCTTCGGCTTCTTCCGGACGGACTCCCATCATCTTCATCGCCATCGGGTTTAGTTGGGATACCTCTTCATCCAGTGTCATAATGACAACACCCATAGGTGAAGCGTTAATCATCAGATCAAGAAAATGATTCTGTTCACGCAACCGGAGACGCTCGTTTTTTAGTTGATCCATCATACGGTTGAACACATTCACTACCCGATCGGCTTCCTGTTGACCGACGTGGCTCAGGCGGCTGCTGAAATCCTGTTCTCTCAAAAGTTCCATACCACTGCCAATCGTATTCATTGGTTTCACTATCTTCCGGTAAAACAAAATCAGATATAAAACGAGGAACAGCATCAACCCTTCTGCGATATAGAGATATTTCGCCACAATGGTTTCGGATACATAGAACAGAAAGCCCATGATGGAAAACAACAGAAAGATAAGTATGAAGAAAAATCCTTTTACCGGCATGTGATTGATGATTAACGATTAAAAAGTAATGATAAGCGACGAGTCACTTATCACTGATATCATATTTCTCCAAACGACGGTACAATGCCGCACGGCTGATACCTAACGCTGTAGCCACCTGGCTCAGGTTCCCTTTATAACGCTCCAATGCCTGAAGAATTGTCTGTCTTTCGATTTCATCGAGTGTCATTCCCGCAAACGAAGAGGCAGTTGACGTACTTTCATCATGTCGCTGGTACTGACTCTCGAAATCGGTTGCATCCAACACTTCCTTGCCACTGACCAGAATCGTACGCTCCACCAGATTTTTCAACTCACGGATATTGCCCGGAAAAGGCAAACGACTCAGGAAGTTCAATGCATCCGACGAAAACTCCGTACGGGGTAGGTTGTTGATCTCAGCCTGACGATCGGCAAAGTGTCTGGCGAGTAACGGTATATCCTCTCTGCGCTCTCTCAACGCAGGAAGTTTTATGGTTATCAGGTTAATGCGATAGAACAGATCTTCACGGAAAGTGTGTTCGCTTACCATCTTGGCCAAGTCGGCATTGGTAGCCGAAACAACCCGTATATCCGTCTTACGCGGACGGCTGTCACCCAGTACTTCAAAAGTCTGGTCCTGCAATACCCGCAACAGTTTCACCTGGCATGAGGGATCGAGATCGCCGATTTCATCCAGAAAAATAGTTCCTTTATTCGCCATCTCAAAACGCCCCATACGATCGGAAGTGGCATCTGTGAAGGCTCCTTTTTTATGACCGAACATCTCACTTTCAAACAGACTCTGGGATATTCCTCCAAGATTGACTTTCACAAAAGGCTGACGGGCACGCTGACTATTGATGTGGATAGCCTCGGCTATCAGTTCTTTACCGGTTCCGCTCTCACCGGTGATCAATACCGAAGCATTGGTTCGTGCAATACGAGCCACCGTATTCAACACCTCTGTCAATCCACGGCTCTTGCCAATAATATGGCTCCGGTTCAATGAACCGCTTTGCTCCTGAAGCGTATCCTTCGGAGTTGCAGTAAGCTCCAAAGCAGTCTCTATGCGTTGCAGCAATGCGGCATTATTCCAGGGCTTGGTGATAAAATCGAATGCACCGGCTTGCATTCCCTGTACGGCAAGTTGGATACTACCCCATGCAGTCATCAGAATTACAGGAACATCGGGACGAAATATCTTGACCTGCTTAAGAAGGGTCAATCCCTCTTCTCCGGAAGTGGAAAGTGTAAAATTCATATCCATCAAAATCAGAGAAGGAGCTTCCGAACGGACTACTTCCATCGCCTCACGCGGACCGGGTACAGTTACCACTTGGTAACCGGCACGTTTCAGCATGAAACTCAACGAGGAACGAACTCCACTATCATCATCTATAATTAAAAGCATAAGTGTTATTTTTTTGATTTGCAAAACTACTCTTTTTGGGGTTAAAACCAAACTAATTCTTCACAACATCATCAAAATCGGCTTCCAGTGGTGTATTATTCTGGAAGTCCCACAGCGTCAGACTGCGGAGCTGGTAAAAATAATACCAGTACCAGTAGAGTTCATTGATATGTTTCTGCCGGGCATCATCTTTCGAATTCTGGGCATCATTCAGGTCGAGTGTATTGATTTTACCTATCAGGAAAGTCTCGATACTGGTTTTATAACGCTGCTGTGCAATCTTATCCGCTTCATTGGCAATAGAAAGTTGCTGTGCCTGATTATTAAAATTCTCTACAAGCAGGAAGATGTCCTGATCAAAGTCAATTTGTTCTTTACGTATTTTGGATAAGGTAACTTCCCGGTTACTCTTGGCTACACGCACTTTTCCACGACGCTTTCCCCAATCAAGAATCGGAATCTTCACACCGACCTCTACCACTTGGTTATCGAGTAATTTTTGATAAGAAGCAGAGAAATCCTTATTCAGTCCGGTATATCCCACGTTTGCGAAAAGATCGATACTACGAAGATTGCCACGTGCGGTAGCCACTTCGTAATCAGCTTCCAACTGCCGGCGACGTATGTTATGAGCGAAAGAATTGCGCTCCAATGCTTTATTCAGCACTTTGTTGTATTCCATTTTAAGATCGGGTGCTGATTCCGGTATTACCGGCTCCAATACCTGATCATCTCCTATTGCCAGGAAAGAGCGCAACCGGAACATATTTGCATTCAGATTGCTCTGTGCATCGGTAACGGCAGCCCGAGCTTTCAATGCAGCCAGTTTCAATTGCAAAAGCTCATTTTCGGAAATTTGCCCCATCTTTCGTTTCGCTCCGGCCACCTCGTACAAGCGATCTGCATTTATCTGATTCTGGCGGGCGGTTCCCAGAGTTTCTTTAGCCAGCAGAAGATTAAAGAAGTAAGTGATCGCGTTCATGGTTACAGTCTCTGTAGCAGTGATAAAGGCTGCTTTTGCCTCTTCATAACGAACCGGCTCAATGCGGCGATTCCATTTCAGGTCATTCACTCCAAAGATAGGTTGAGTCAATTGTAAAGCGATAGGCACGGACATAAACTGCCGGTTTCCACCACTCCCCAGCTGTTTCACAAAGTCGAGTGAAGAAGACAGGGCTATCTTACCACCCGTAAACCAGATATTCTGATCAATGGAAAGCGTACCGTTCAGCCCTAACTTATTACTGCGGACAAAGGAGTAAGAGCCGTCTTCATTCTGATAACTGTTATATTGTTTTCCATAGCTTGGCAAAGTCCCGCTGAAATTTACTTCCGGCAACAAATCGGCACGGAACGTACGGTATTCCCAATAAGCTGTCTTCAACTCATTGAGAGCAACGGCTGCATCTACAGACTGTGTACGCGCCAATGCAATGGCTTCATTCAAGGTAATCTCCCGTGTTTCCTGTGCACTCAATGCCAACGAACAGAAGGCAAAAGCAGAGAGTAGAAAAGATCGTTTCATATAGAATTTGTTTATTTACCGGCAGAAAAGCAAACCCTGTGCCAAATATTGAGTGTTGCAGCGATCACTCCAACTCGCTATATAACATAAACATTCATTTGAAAGAGTTCAGTGTATGATAATCCTCACTCCACTTCCCTCTTGGTCACTCTTCACCTGTTCGTCATCCACCACTCCTTTTGTTCATCCTTCACCGTTTATCGTTCACCGTCTAAAATCAATCCTCCTTCTTCTGTCCGAAAATGAACAGTTTGTCCGCAGACGGACGCCCCCGGTGTACTTATTCACAAGTATCCGGCAAACGAACTGTGAAACGGGTTCCCTTTCCTTCCTTCGAAGTAACCGTGATGACTCCATTCAAACGTCCGATGATGGTTTGACAAATACTCAGTCCCAACCCGGCTCCCTGGGTAAAACTGTCGACTTTATAGAAACGTTCGAAGATATGCCTCAACCCATCTTCCGAAATACCTTTTCCGGTATCTTCTACAAAAATAGAAGTATATCCCGGCTCTTCCTCCGTATAACCGAATGTGATCGACCCTTGTGTTGTAAACTTGGCAGCATTGTTTATCAGGTTATTCACCACTTGTTGCAAGCGGACATTATCCGTCACCAGATATTTTTTACTATTCTCCGGCAACTTCAATACCAACCGGACTCCGGAAGGCATGTTCAACTGTTGTGAATCGTATACATTCTTCATCAATAACGGAAGATTGTGCCCGGCAAACTGGAAATCCATCGTACCGGACTCTATACGGGACAAATCGAGAATATCATTAATAAGTGCCAGTAACAGGCCACAGTTTTTATTGATTGTCTCAATAAACAACTTTACCTCCTCTTCGGTAAATCCACTGGTATCACTCAACAAATCGGAGAAGCCCACGATGGCATTCAGCGGTGTACGTATTTCGTGACTCATATTAGCAAGGAATGCCGATTTAAGCTTATCTGCCTGAAGTGCTTTATCGCGGGCTGCGGTTAATTGCTCTTCGGTAGTCTTATAGCGCTGTATACTCTGACATACGCCCAGAATGCTGTAAGGTGTGTCTGTCGTAAGTCCTGCAAGCACCGAAGTACGATATTCCCACCATTCGTATCTGCCGTCACCGCTAAGCTGGCGGAAACTCATACGGGTACTCTGGCTCAGACCTGCCAATGCACGGTTAAAGAGTTCGAACGCCAACTCCTGATCGTCTGGATGAACCATCCGGTCCATCTCATTCCGTGAAATGGTGGTCTTGTTCTCTGCAAACCCGAAGCGTACCAGAAAGCCCGCAGGAAAAGTAAATAAACCGGTACGGATATTATACTGCCAGGGATAGATGGAGCTTTCGTCCACCGCCATACTAAAGAAACGTTTTTGCATCTCTTCATCCGATATATTACGGGCCGAAAGGGCCATTCCGGTGATTTTACCATGTGCCCGGATAGGAACGATCTCACCCGAAACAGGAAAATAGCTGCCACTGTGGACTTCCTGCATAAACGAATTTTCGGGAATGACCACACTGCCCTCTTCAGTTACCACCCGCTCGAGCATGGAACGGAGAATCTCTTTACCATTATTGTAAATCTTGAAGATACTGCCTGCCGGTAATCCTTCATAAGGACGCGCGGCTTCATCCTTAGGCAAATGCAGCATTTTCAGTAAAGAACGATTCGTAAAATGAATACGGAGATCGGTATCGTACGTGATCACACCGTCACGGATAGAATGGAATACATTATCGAATTCATCACGTTGGGCAACCAACCGGTTTTGTATCAGTAAACGGGTCTGGGCATGGATGCGCCGACGGGATTCGCGGCGGTTAATGCGATACAGCCACACTATCAAAAACACCAGTAAAGCTAATATCGAGCTATACAGTAAGATATAGAGCAAACGATATTTCTCTCCGTATGGTTCGTTGATAATGGTTCCTCCAATAGCCTGCACCTGCTTGGGATTTACCTTGAAAAACACCAGCTGCTTGAAATCATACATAAAATTCAAGGGAGATTCAATAATCCCCACTTCCGAAGGAGTCTTCCCACGTAACACATCGGAAGCTGTCCGCCCCACCTCACGTGCAGAAGTATATGAATCGGCATCATAAGCCCCGAAGGCGCCATTAGTCAATGCAAGATTTTCACACGAAAAGAAAGGAGCTTTTGAATTACGTCCGATGAATGACATAAAAGGCGACCATTTAGGGGCAATAATCAGTGTTCTGTGCGTATTGCGCGGATAACATGTGGAAGCTATGATTTTGTTGGTTGTATCCGTTTGCGAATTATAGAAAGTTACCGTATATTCCGGATGCTCTTTCACAAAGCCATTCCATTCGTTCATAAAGTCGTCTCTTCCTTTAGAACTCAGAAGGCTGTTGTCAGAGATACAGACTACTTCCGTCCGACTCGGGAAAAGACGGTTCGCCTGCCTCAACAGCTCCCCGAAATCCGGATTTGCCGTATATCCACACACATTGGGTAACGAATCGATCAGACTGCCTTCCGGATATTTTATATTAAAAAAGACAACAGGCAACTGTAAAGGCAATGAATCCCCGCAAGTCAACAAAGTATGGAAAGCCTCGTCACTGACAGTAACAATCAAATCTGTTCCCCGTTCGCGGGCTCGTTCGCAGAAACGCCGCATAATAAGTTTCTCTGACTGATAAGTCCAGAAATTGGCATCCAGAAATTCTGTTGTCACATTCACTTTCAGTCCGGATTCGCTGAATCCTTCTTTCAATCCCTTGGCCAAATCGCCATGCCAAGGTGTTTCGGAAGCATACGACTGAATGAAAAGAACATTATAAACGCGTTCCGCAGCAGTGGATATTTCTGTGAGAAATAAAAAGATAGATATAAGAAATATAGTATACGATCGTCTGTTCATAGTAAAAAAACTGCGTTGTATCAGGATTATGGACGCAAATATACGTTATAATCTTGAAAACAACGCAGATAGATTACGATTTATTGCAATAAGCTTTTATTCCTCACGCAATGCTTCTGCCGGCTGGATTTTCATGGACTGACGGGCCGGGAACCAAATGCCGGCCAATATCATCAATGCCATCAACAGCAGAGTAATACATTCGCACAATACAAAACGCCCGACAGTGAACGTGGAGAATTGCCACGAAGGTGTCAGTTCGCTTTTGGCAATATAACAGTCAATGCCCAGTGCCAACGGAGTGACCAGAAGCAGCATGAACCAGCCTTCACTGAGCAAACGGAAAAAGACACTCTTCTTGCTGCCGCCTACCGCCATCATTAAAGCCATCTCTCCTTTACGCTGCTGCGTCCGGAACCAGAAAGTGCCCAACAATCCCAGGAAAATATTAAGCAGCAAAAAGCTCATCCCCACCAAATAGTTTCGTAAAGTATTCATATCGTCTAACTGGAAAGTACGACGAATATTCTGGAATGAATTTACTTTCGATAAAAAGACATTCCCCACTCTGTATTGGGATGGTGCGTCTTTCATTAACCGTTCGGCGAATCCGGCAGGTTCACCATCACTGGTACGCAGACAGATTTCATTGCCATATGCTAATTGATCCTCCCGCAATAATATTACTACCGACCGGCTATAGCAAGCGGCCGAAAAATCATCGTAACGAATCACTTCAAGTGCGGCAGACAACTTTGTACCCCGGGCTGTATCCTGATCCAAACAAAATTCTTTGCCAATATAATCTTTTAAGTCTATATGATAAGGGGATTCAAAAAGATTACGCGATGCCATAAAAGTACCCTCTTTCAGCAAAGCTCCCAATTGTTCCGGTGTTTCTCCGTTAGCTCCCCGATAACGGAATACACGGAAAAAGTCAGGGGTCACCCACCGCCGGATATTATACTTTCTTTCCATAGTATCCAGACGTACTTCCATACCACTGTTACTGCCATTGTAAGGAAAAGAATTTTGTGACATACTGACTGCCTCTACTCCGGGACGACGACGCAAACGATCTAATAACTCACGTATATCGGCATTATTTTCCTCTTCCGTACGGCCGGCTATATAATCGGGGCTTTTTTCCGTGAGATAATTAAATTCAACCCTGTAAGTATTCTCTATATCAAAACCACGAGGCTCAAAATAAGTATAAAGAGTGACAAACATATAGTCGACCACATACCAAAGCACAATACTTACTAACAGTAACTCCACGAACAACCACGCATTCGAACGCCGTTCATTAACTATTTGTTTTAATAATTTCTTATTCATCGTTCATGTAGTGTTTAAGTGAGTTTTCCGCTAAGAGCATTTATGATTGACATCCGGGATGCCCGCCAAGCCGGCCACCCGCTGCTGAGCAAGTTTAGCAGCAGACAAAAGAGCAGAGCATAAATAAACGTAGAGAGTTTGAAAAGCATCTTCCACTCAATGACCGGAGCCGTATTGAGATACATCAGCCGTGAATCGGCAAAAAGTGTACCGCCCCACACATAGGAAATCAGCAAACAGAACAATAATCCTACAACACCCGCCATTAAAGTCAACACCAAATTCTCGGCAACAATCTGTCCCATCACCCCTCCGCGGGTAGCACCGAACGAACGGCGCACGCCAATCTCCGCCACACGCTGTCGCAGACGGCTGTGAGTCATCGAACTCAGGTTAATGGCAGGAACCAACAACAAAATAAGGAAAATGATCACTTGTTGGCGAAAATAACCCGCCATATCCGGTTGCACATTTGCCCATATACGCTGTGACATGGTCAACTGGTCATCCGGCTGTCCCCGGTAAAACACAAAATAATCTCCCAATCCGGCATTGTATGCCAAACGACGTCGTTCACACTCTGCCCGAATCGCATCAAAATCAGAAGAGTTACGAGCCAGAATCACAACCTGCATCACTCCCATGATACCATCATTCCATACATTATCCCCTCCTGTGATGTTAGTTGACAGATATGGGACCCATATCTGTGCATAGGCCGTCGAAGCCATTGAAGAGACATCTTTCACAACTCCATTCACCCGGTAAGGGGCATCGTTCACAAAAATCTCTTTCCCGGCCACATTTGTAGCAGTACCGAAAAGAAGCCGGGCCACACTTTCTGTTATAACAGCCACGGGCAAACCCGATTTAGCTTCAGCATCCGAGTAAGGCTTGCCATCGATAAACGAGAAGTCGAATATACGCCAGAAAGCCCCGTCTGTCTCAAGTGCATCCACTCCTGTACGCACTCCCCGAGACAAAGAGACCTGCATCGTCTCGGGGATGCTATATATACTAATTTCTTCAGGAGTTTTTAATCCTTCGAAACATCCCTTCGCCGTTTTTATTCCCATCGGACCGTTACTTGATCCGTCGTCACTCCAGGTTTTGTTGCCTACACTCATCCATTTGACGTGCAACAAGCGGTTCCGGTTACTTTCGGGGGCAAAAGGAACCGTCTTTATCTGTTGTTGCATCACCACTACCATAATCAGGCAAATGGTCAGTGCAGTGCCCAGCACACTTATCGTAGTCAACAATGGTTGTTGCTTAAGTTGCGACAGGGCCTGCTTGAAATATTGTTTAATCATTGTGTTCTTTTTATTCTCCTACTTTCAATCCGCGTGTATTAACCCCTCCGACTCCACCTTTAGAAATATCAGCTTTACGGGCTTTGCCTTTCAGGGTCATGCTTCCTACACCGTCGGCACGAGCTGTCAGTTCATCACAATCCACCCGGATATTGACACTGCCTACACCATCCAACCGTACTTTGAGAGTTTCACAAACCAAATCACTAATTTCAGCACCGCCTACTCCCGAAAGAGTTATCTTCAATTGATCCAACCGAAGTGCGGTCCGGCAATTGAAGCTGCCTACTCCCTGCAATTTTACACTCTTCAGATCAGGAGCGGCAATATACAGTTTAACATTTTTGGAATTGCTGTTATTCTCTTTATATCCAATCACCAAAGTCTCTTTTTCCACTTTCGTTGTAGTTTCGGATACATATCTCTGCGGGCCCTCTATCCGAACAGAACAACGATCGGACTGCGTAAAAATGATATCTCCGACTGCATCCAGACGGATAGAAGAAAAACCGGGAACTTTACGGTTATCAACAATGATTCCCTTACTTCCGGTAGTTTTACCACATTGGCAATCATCACTGCATTGAGCCTGTATCATATTGAAAGTTGCCCCCATTGTGAGAGCTAAAGCCACTAAAATTACTCTTATTTTCATCGTTTCCTAATTTTGAGATGAATGACTGTATTATGATTATTATTGTACTTGCCGTCCGTCAAAGAACCGAATGGTGCGGGAAGTCTGTTTGGCCTGCTCCTCGTTATGGGTCACCATCACAATGGTACGTCCGTCTTCTTTATTTAACCGGTGAAGCAACTCCATTACCTCAGCCCCCATCTTGGAGTCCAGATTTCCGGTAGGTTCATCAGCAAGGATAATCTCCGGATTGCCGATAATGGCACGGGCAATGGCAACGCGCTGACACTGACCACCGGAAAGCTGTGTGGGGAAATGCCGCATACGGTGAGTCAAACCGACTTTCTCAAGCACCTCCTGAGCCAGTTTCCGACGTTCGGAGGAGCCCATACGGCGATACAGTAACGGAAGCTCCACATTATCCAGTACATTCAGGGAATTAATCAGGTGAAACGACTGGAATACGAACCCAAGTGTCTTATTACGGAAAGCTGCCAGTTCCTTATCTTTCATGCCTTCAGTGTGTGTACCGTTTATCTCTATGGTTCCGGTAGTAGGTGCATCCAGCAACCCCATAATATTCAGCAAAGTCGATTTACCACAACCGGAAGGTCCCATTATGCTCAGGAACTCACCACGGTCTACTGTTAGGTTCACATTTTCAAGAGCCACTGTTTCGATTTCGTTCGTACGGTAGATTTTCGAGAGAGAAGTCAATGTAATCATAAACTTATGGTTTTAAATTATTTCTTTTTATTAAGATCATGTTCAAATGACATGCCAAAGAATTAATACACTTATAAACAACCACTTAATATTTGGGCAGAGTGTCCGATAATGAACACTCTGCCCACAAATGAACTCTCTTTCTTATCAAAAATGAACGTTTATTCCTCGTGTAATGCTTCTGAATTATTGCACTTGCCGTCCGTCAAAGAACCGAATGGTGCGTGAAGTCTGTTTGGCCTGTTCCTCGTTATGGGTTACCATCACAATGGTACGTCCGTCTTCTTTATTTAACCGATGAAGCAACTCCATTACCTCAGCCCCCATCTTGGAGTCCAGGTTACCGGTAGGCTCATCAGCAAGGATAATCTCCGGATTACCGATAATGGCACGGGCAATGGCTACGCGCTGGCACTGACCACCGGAAAGCTGTGTGGGGAAATGCCGCATACGGTGAGTCAAACCAACTTTCTCAAGCACCTCCTGAGCCAGTTTCCGACGTTCGGAAGAGCCTATACGACGATATAATAAGGGAAGCTCTACATTGTCCAATACATTAAGAGAATTGATCAGATGGAATGACTGGAACACAAAACCAAGCGTTTTATTACGGAAAGCAGCCAGTTCTTTATCCTTCATCCCTTCCGTGTGCGTGCCGTTTATTTCGATTGTTCCGGTTGTAGGCGCATCCAGCAACCCCATAATATTTAATAGAGTCGATTTGCCACAACCGGAAGGTCCCATTATGCTAAGAAATTCACCGCGATCCACTTTCAGGTTCACATTCTCGAGAGCTACTGTCTCAATCTCGTTTGTACGATAGATTTTTGAGAGAGAAGTTAATGTAATCATAACTTTAATTTATTTAGATGATTCGTTTTGTTCCATTTTGGCTTATATGAACAAGACATGTCAAATGGTATGCCAAAAGAATAACATCCTCATAAATTGCACATTAAACTAACAGAAGGATGTCCGATAATGAACATACTGCCCGTTAACGAACTGCCTGATTTACTTATCCTCCGGAACAATCTCATTTAAGCAAGCCAATGCATTGAGTGTACGCGGATAACCAATGTAGGGCAACAATTGAGTAATGACAGTCAGCAACACAGATTTATCATTGCCAACATTTATATTGCCTTGAATATGGCCTTTGACCTGCGCCTCACAGCCACCAAGTGACACAAGGATGGCAAAAGTTAACATTTCACGCGTTTTTACATCCAGAACCGGACGCGTTTGATAATCACCGAAACAGTTGGCGGAAAGATATTCCTGAAAATGCAATTGTCCTTGGGGTGCGGTTTCATACATTTTGTCTATTCGTTCGCCAAAAATGGATTTCTGCAAAGCAAGTCCCTTCTCCATACGGTTTTCGGAAGTTATCACCGCCTGTGGCTCCAAAGGCAACTTCACTCCTTTTGACGACAAGAATCCATTGGCTATAGAAATCAATTCCGCAACCTTTGCCATACCCACATAAGGAACGGCATGATAAAGCACTTCTTTTATTTCAAGCGGGGTAACTCCGTTGACAAAAGCGGCTTGGAGTGTTTTTTGATACTCTCCCGCAGTACTCATGGCAATGGTGGAAGCCATTGTAACCAAAATCCGCATACGAGTATCCAAATCACCATATTGCTGTGTTTCTCCAAAAGCAAAATTAGTGAATATTTCCTCCAGTTCGGGATCGGTCTGTGCAAGGTTGTTTCCGAGATTGATAAACCTCGTCGTGCCATTGCGGGAAACACTCGTTGCAGCTATCCCTTGGGGGGAAGTTGCCTCAGCGTATGCCTGATCATCTACAGGTTCCAACCAAGTATTTTGGTTGGTTTCAGGATTACATTCGATGGCCAGATGCGAAAACCAACTGTCAGGGGCGGCTCCATGCCAATGCACTACATCCGGAGCTATCTCCACTACATCTCCGGGCAGTAACAGACGGGCATTTTTCCCTTTTTCCTGATAATACCCTCTTCCTCCGACAGCTATCAGGATTTGTCCGCCCGTATGGCTGTGCCAATTGTTACGGCATCCGGGCTCGAAAGTCACATTGCTGACAGGACAATTCAATTCATCATTCTGTGTCAAGCGTGCCAGATAGGACTGCCCTATAAAAAACTTCGCATATTGCACGTTTGCATCTCCTATGGGAAACACACTCGGATTTTGTAGAACTTCTTCTTTTTTCATATTCTGTGCATTTAAAGAATTTGTGGTATAGCACAGCAACGTTATCATTGCCGATGCCCATATAAAATGTTTCATTTTCATAAGATTATAAATTTATGATGCAAATTTAGGCACCTTTCCGTTCTCATCGTATACCCGGATTACGGATGTAATTACCTCAATTACGGATATTCTTACCCCTATTCCGGTTTTATTCCTCCAACCCATACTACATATGATGAAAATCCCTACATTTGTCACAGATAAATAACAATATGCCCTATGGAAGAAGTAATTAAGCTCAATTCGGTAGACCAGTATAACCAGATGTACGGTCTCGAAACATTGCACCCTTTGGTGACAGTAGTCGACTTGTCGAAAGCCACGTTGTTCCCCACACACTTCACCCTCAATTACGGACTGTACGCTTTGTTTCTGAAACAAACAAAGTGCGGCGATCTACGCTACGGACGGCAGATGTATGACTATCAAGAAGGCACAGTAACAAGTTTTGCCCCCGGACAAGTAGTAGAGGTAAAGGTGACTGACGGGATACGTCCGAAGTCACACGGTATATTATTTCATCCCGACCTGATACGCGGCACATCTTTGGGACAGGAAATCGAACAGTATTCATTCTTTTCATACGCTTCAAATGAAGCCCTTCATCTTTCGGACGAAGAGAAAAAGATCTTTCAGGATTGCCTGGATAAAGTCCAGTTAGAATTATCACGTCCGATAGACAAGCACAGCAAACGCCTGATTTCAAGAAATATCGAATTATTATTGGACTATTGCATGCGTTTCTATGAACGGCAGTTCGTCACACGTTCAAAAGTGAACAAGGACGTACTGGTGAAGTTCGAAGAACTATTGGATCTCTACTTCCAAAGTGAGCAGTCGCAAACCGAAGGATTACCCACAGTGAAATATTTTGCAGATAAGGTAAACTTGTCTTCCAACTATTTCGGCGACCTGGTTAAAAAAGAAACGGGTAAGACTGCTCAGGAATACATCCAGGGTAAAATAATAAATGTAGCCAAAGAAAAGATATTGGCTTCAGAAAAAACAGTCAGTGAGATTGCATATGAACTGGGATTCCAATACCCACAACATTTCACACGCATATTTAAAAAGAATGTTGGCTGTACCCCGACAGAATACAGGATAATTCAAGTATGATGGCCTCTTCCGGTAAAGAAACATTAGATATCAAAACGGTGCATCAATGCAACCGCTGCCTGGGATGCAAGACGCTGCATCCACAGGCAAGCATTATCCGTCTGGACCATACGAATGTGGAACAGCACAGCATTAAATTCGATTTTTACACAATACTGTTGATGGAGAACGACATAGAGGATTGCTGTTGTTGCGGACGCAAAGCTTATGACTATTCCAATGCGACAATGGTTTTCCTCCCTCCGGAACAAACCTTCGACATGCACAAAAACAGAGTACTCCCACAGCAGGGATGGTTACTGGCTTTCCATCCCGATCTGCTTTATGGTACCACACTTGAAAAAAACATTCAAGAATATACTTTCTTTTTCTACCGGAAAGAGGAGGCTTTACATCTGTCCCAACGCGAAAAGGATAAGATTATAGAATGCCTACGGGAAATGGACGAGGAATTACATCACCCGATAGACCGCCATAGCCAAACACTGATTTCACGATACATCGAACTATTGTTGGATTATTGTACCCGGTTCTACGAACGGCAGTTTATCACCAGGGAGAACAAGAATAAAGTGCTGCTCGACAAAACAGACCGTTTATTGGATGATTATATTTATTCCGGTAAGCTAAAGTGGGAAGGTCCGCCTACCTCCGCATATTGTGCTGAAAATTTAAAGCTCTCCGTCGCCTATTTTGAAGATTTACTCACGTTTGAAACCGGTAAAACCTTACTGGAGTTCTTTCAGTTAAAAAGAATGGAAACCGCAAAGAGAATGCTACTTGATAAAGAGAATACAATCAAAGCAATAGCCGGTCAACTGGGATTTTCTAATACGCAGTTATTCTGCTTGTTTTTCAAGAAAATTACGGGAGTAACGCCCAACGAATACAGATATTCGCAGAACTGATATTTAAAAAAGTTATATACCGTCCAAAGTTCTTTGAAATCATGTAAATGTGTCAAAACTCACCACAGAGAACACAGAGAAACACAGAGGAAAATTTAAGTCACTGCTAATCAATATAAATAATCTGTGTTACTTCATATCTCCTCTGTGGTAGAGGTATTTGCCGACCAATCCGGTTACTCGTCCCGCAAAGCATCCGCAGGATTCATCCGTGCTGCTTTTGAAACCGGAATATAAGTTGCCACAAACGAAACAGCCAGAATCAGAACATACGAAATAACCGATACAATAAGGAAGTGCAACACCGGACGATTCTGTATATAATCCGGGTTCGGATTATCCGGCGGGAAAGCAAAGCCATTCAGATATACTATTTGAAGTTGTACCAATGCTCCTACTACAAATGCGATAGTCACCATCCACCAGGCTTCAAAAAGAAACTGCCGGATCAATCGGTGGCGGTTAGACCCCATTGCCATATAGAGCCCTATTTCCTCCCGGCGGGCATTGCAACGCAGCCAAAAGGTACCCCCCATCCCCAAAAAGACACACAACAGAAAAAATAAAGCGAGAATGGTCTGCAACCGGATAGTCCCCGTAGTTCCCATATAATACTCAAAATTTTTACTTTCCGTCCTGAAATCCGTAAGCGATGCCAGATAATAGTTCCCGATCTGCATTCGGGGACGCATTTCACGTTTAAATGTCTCAGTGAAAACAGGTGAAGCGAGTCCATCACGCACCCGGAAACAAATCCGCACTCTGCCCGGAAGATGTTTCAATTCAGAAGTAGTCTTGAATATCAGAGGACCGGGTTGGTTATTACTTCTTATCTGTACGGGGTCGATTATAGCGGTCAACGGAAACTTACGGGTCGTATCTCCCCAATGCACCCATTTATTTTGCGGATATTTCTCGCCGAACAACTTCTCTGCGAGATCAGGAGTCAGGTAGATCCCCTGTTCTCCTTCCGCAAGTACCGGAGGAATTTGTCCTGTCCGTGCATCGTGTATACGAAAAACTCCAAAATAGTCGGTTCCGGAAAGGAAGGTCATCTGCTGTGAATATGCAAGGATCGTATCATTGAAAACCTGTCCTCCGTTCCAGCCCCCGCTTTGCGGATAAGAATTAAAAAGGCTGACAGTCACATTAGAAACACCCGGATAGCGGCGTACCTGATCTACGATGCGCATAAAGTCAATACGTTTCAGCGAATCGGAAGCCATCTCCGGTTTATATTTGGTATGGTTAGTTGAATATTCACCTATACTGAGCAGGTAAGTATCGGTAAGATCATAATGATCGGGCAATGCCTTATCGGATAATAATACGTACACAGGGTCGACTACTCCCCATAAAAAATAAGTCACAACCACCAGTTCTCCCAGAATCCATCCATTGGCAGCACGCTGGTTCCACAACTGGCGGAGTATCATCATCAGGTTCATATCTTTTATCTTTTTTCGTTAAGCGAATATACAATATCTTTCTTCAAAGCATGTAAAGCCGGAATCAGAGCCGACAATACATTCAGCACCAAGCTGACCATGAAGGTAATACCTATCACCACCGGATTCAGCAACATACCGGGAGTCAAGAAGCTATCGACTCCCTCGGGCATCACATCTACCGAGAAAGACAACAGGTCCGGAAGCCAGTTCCGACCACAATAGACAATCAGATACGAAAGTAACAAACCGAACAGACCTCCGATGCCAGTAAGAAACAGATTTTCCCAAAATACCTGCAACAGAAGCGAAGTTTTGGAAGCACCGAAAGCCTTACGTATGCCCAATTCGGAAAGCTGGCGCTTCATACGTGAAGCAATCATTCCTGCCAGATTCAGTGCCGGAACAAATAATAAAGCTAACAGGATAGTGCCATACACTCGTAACAGCTCTCCCCAGTCGGGTGCCGAATTAGAATATTCATAAAAAATACTTTTCCAGTAAGATACCGGTTGCCCATGTAAATCGACACTGTATTTTTTCTGAGAATAATTATATTTGCGGAACACGTCACGTACCTCTGTAATTACCTTATCTTTAGCATCGACAGAAGGAGCCAACATATAGACATTCAGATCACCTACCAACTCATAGCCACCCTTATTATCCTTTATAATATCGGAATCAACCGTCAGTGGTAACCAAATATCCGCATACGTAGCAGGGGTAATGAAGGAAACATCTTTTACAACTCCACATACTCTATATTCATCGGAATCAAGAACAAAAGTACGACCTACCGGTGGAGTCTCTCCAAAAAGCTGGCGAGCCATTGTACGCGAAATGACAGCTTTTCGTAATCCGGAATCAAAATCGGCCTGACTAAACGGCTTGCCGTCTACAAAGGCAAATTGAAACACCTTCCAGAACCCGGCATCTACCAGCTTCACCTGTACCTCTTTCAAATCTCCGTCACCAGGCAGTTCAAGTAATGATGTACTGCGCCCATCCATAGATGCCCCTACAGCCTCGGTACTCTTCAGCGGATAATAAAAACGCTTCACTGCCTGAAAGGATACGTGCGAACTGAACCAATTCTCCTGGTTTTTCTGCTCTACAACAGTCATTCCTTTACTGACCAGGATACGGTTCCGGTTCTCTTCGGGATAGACCGGAGCCATCTTGATGTAACAGATGATCACCAGGCTCATGGTCATGGCAATCCCCAGTCCTGTACCGAGTATGTACACACTGCTGAATAAAGGATTCTGTTTCAGGAGTTGCCAGGCCTGTTTGAAGTATAATACCATCATAGCAATTTATTTTATTTATTGGTTATTCGTCCCGCAAAGCATCCACCGGATTGATGCGGCTGAGTTTGTGTGCCGGCATCCAGATTCCGATAGAAACAACAATCAACAGCAAAAGGTATACAATCAGGGAAACAGCCGCAAAATGCAGACCGAAATGGTTAATCCAATAAACAGGCATCGTCTCTTCCGAACCGATACAGGTAGTATAGAGACCATCCTTCAACGCATATTGCAAATAGAGCAAGCAGCCTATCAACGTCCCCAATGTGGTCAGCACCCAACCTTCGTATAAAAGCAGGCGGGTGATATGTGAAGGATTACCGCCAAAAGAAAGCATGATGCCCACCTCTTCACGGCGCGAACGGGTCTGCATCCAGAAAGTTCCGGCCACTCCCAAACAAAGGTTCACTAAAAAGAATATACCTAAAGCCAGGTTCAGGCGATACTGGTTAGTGATACCTTCAGAAAACTCATGTTGATCCTGAATGCTGCTGAAGGGCCGTACAGACTTCACATAATAGTTGCCTACCGTCAGTCCTTTATCCATCCACTCACGGAAGTGATGCAGAAAAGCCTTCTCCGACAGATTGTCGTCTATACGAAAAGCGATTAACGGAAGATAATAGTACATATAATCAGGAAACTCTTCAAACACGCATAACTCTATGGGCATGGGTTGCATATAACTCCGGTAACGAAGAGGGGCGATCACTCCTCCCACCCGATAGTCTTCATCATCTCCATTTTCCCCCAAACGACGTCCGTAAAGCGGTTTTCCATCCTTCAGCCGATACGCTACGTCCGCAGTCAATACCGATTCGGTCCAACGGAAGTCACGGTTATCCAATTGTTCGGCCGTCATACCTTCGGCTCCCTCCATCCCCATGGTCCGGAAATAATCGGTGTGGGGCATGAAAGTAAGACGGAGAGTGCGGACCGGAATGGTATCGAACATCGTATTACCGTTACTCGTGGAATTCGATGAAGGATATTGGCCATTCAAGATGAAAGTAGTATACTTTACTCCTTCATAATGTTTCAGCTTGTCGAGCAACCGCTCAAAATTGGCTTTACGCGCCAATGTATCATTCTCTTCGATATGGAATTGCTCCGATTCGGCAGGGAACGATGCCAACTGAAGCAAGAAAAGATGATCGGGACGATAGCCCTCCGGCAGATTCCGATCGTGTGTCAACACTACCAACGGATCGACAATCACCCACGTGACGATCGATACCAATATCAATTCGGCCAACAGCCATCCGTTTTTCCGACGACGGGCCCAGAGGTTCTTTATTATAAGTCGTATCATGATTTATTTCTTAGTGTTAAGTGAGTCAATAATATCGTTGTGCAACGAGCGCCATGTGGGCCACCAGGCAGAGAGCAGGTTCAGTATCAAACAAAAAGCAAATGTTACGCAAAACATTAAAGGACTGAACAGCATTTGCGGATTGATAGCCACATCGACTCCGTCGGACACAACTGTCGGATATTTGTCGAACAGGCTAAATACCCAATTACGCCCTAACACAAGCAGCCCCCATGAAACAATAAGTCCCATCAGCCCGCCGATGCAAGTAAGAAGCAGATTTTCCCATAACACTTGATTCAATAATTGTTTCCGGTTAGCCCCGAACGCTTTTCGTATCCCCATTTCCGCCAGACGATCGTCCATGCGACTGGATATCATCCCACTCAAATTAATAGCAGGCACTAACAACAAAGCCAAAAGAGCTCCTCCATACAGTTTAATGACCGACATCCAATCAATCTCGTTCGTATTGCCCTCTCTGAACCAAGTCTGCCAATACGGATCCGGCTGATGAAAAATATCAACTGTATATTCTTTCTGGGAAATATTGTATTTATGCACCATTTCATTGACCTCCGCATACAGTTTCGGCATATCTTCTTTCTGGCGAACCTTAAAATAAACGATATAGGTACCGACTTTATGACTGCCATCATTGTTACTGTCATATCCCGGCAAGCAAGAATAGGGCATATAGATTTGCCCGTAAGATGCCGGCAACAGATAACTGCCCTCACGTACCACTCCGACGACTTTAGACTCTTTGAAATCCAGTTTAAACGTTTGCCCAACCACATCGGTCCTGCCAAAAATGCGGCGGGCCATCCGGTCAGAAAGTACTACATTACGGATTCCACTGGCTAAATCCGCTTCCGAAAAAGGCTTCCCGTTCAAAAATTCAAACTCAAATAACCGAAAAAAATTAGGATCGGTATACTTTACCAAAGCCGGTATCTGCTCACCTCCCCCGGCCGGTTGTATATAAGCCCCCTCCCGGTTCAGAAAGTGTTCGTTTACAGCGGTAACCAGCTCCGCTGATTTCAGTGGGTAGAACCACTCTTTCAGCATTTCATAAGAACAGAGATATGAATTTCCGCCTCCTTTCACATGCATGGCACTCACCCCTTTCATCCGCATCGTCACCGAACGGTTCACTTCCGGATAAATAGGAGCTATTTTAATATAATACACAATGGCAATAATCATCGTCATGGCAATGGCAAGCCCCGTACCCAGTACATACAGACTGCTGAACAACTTGTTCTGACGGATCAACATCCACGATTGTTTTAAATAAAGTTTTATCATAGTATGTAATTTTAATAGTTATTCATCACGCAAAGCATCTACCGGATTGATGCGGCTAATCTTCCGGGCAGGTATCCAAATGCCGACTGAAACGACAATCAGCAACAAGATGTACACCATCAGGGAAGTTGCCAGAAAGTGCCAACCGAAATGATTGATCCAATAAGCAGGCGAAGCCACTTCGGGTGACCATGATCCCCAATTTGTGGAGTATAGTCCTTCTTTCAAGGCATATTGCAAATAAACAAGGCATCCCAACAGCGTTCCGATTGTTGTCAGTACCCATCCTTCACCCAGCAGCATCCGAACAATGTTTTGCGGCCGGGCTCCGAATGAAAGCATAATGCCGACTTCCTCTCGCCGTGTACGGGTTTGCAGCCAGAACGTTCCGGCCACCCCCAGACAGAGATTGATCAGAAAGAACAAGCCCAAAGTTATATTTTTACGGTATGTATCGGTAGTACCGGCACTGAACTCCGACTGTTTACGCAAATCGGTATACGACTGCACCGAATTCACATATATATTTCCGGCTTTCAACTCCTTCCCCGTCCAAGGGATGAAGTGATGCAAAAACACCTCTTCGGAAAGACGATCCCCGATTCGGAAAACAATCTGGGGCAAATCCGAATAATACCGTTCGGGCATAACCGACAGGGGATTCAGACGGACCGGCTGAGGTTGCATATAGCTTCGATAGCGAAAAGGTTTTATCACACCCGCCACCCGATATTCGGCAGTGCTGTCGTTGTTCCATGTCGTCCGCCCGGTGAGAGGACTCTCCGGATGCAAAAAGAACTCCGACGTATTGGCTGTCAGCACATATTCATCTTTATCAAAGATACGTTCGTCCAGCTCTCCGGCCGTCATCCCCTCAGCTCCTTCAAACCCCATGGTCCGGAAGAAGTCCGAACGGTTCAGGAAAGAGATCTGCCATGCCGACATATAGGTAGAATCTCCCTTAAACGTCTGGGGAGAAGTGGTACTGCTACCGGAATAAGGCATTATACGATTGAAAAAAAACGTAGCAGACTCCACACCTTCATAATTCTTCACCTGTTGAAAAATGCGGCCCAGGTTTTCCCTGCGGGACAGGCTGTCGTCTTCTTCGGGACGAAACTTCCCGGATTTCTCCGGCAAAGTCGCCAATTCAAGAACAAACAAATGATCGGAACGAAAGCCCTCAGGTAACGTACGGTCATGGGTAAGCACGACCAAAGGGTCCGCTATTTTCCAAGAGACAATACAAACCAATACAATCTCGGCCAATAGCCACAGGTTGCGACTGCGGCGCGCCCACAAGTTTTTCAGTATTAATTGATTCATGGCTATTTATATCTTTTCGTTGATGGAATATATGATGTTTTTACGCAGTGAATACCATGCGGGACAAAAAGCCGAAAGCAGGTTGAGCAATACACACGTACCGAACGCAAGGACAAACACAAACGGACTGAACAACATATCCGGACTTAGATTAACCTCCACTCCTTCGGGGATGGGTACCGGCCACGAATTGAACAAACCGAAAATCCAATTACGCCCCAACACCAGACCTCCCCATGACAACAGCAGACCGATAAAACCGCCTACACAGGTGAGCGCCAGATTCTCCCAAAGCACCTGTCCTAACAATACCGAACGATTGGCTCCGAAGGCTTTGCGTATCCCCATCTCGGAAAGACGTTGTTCCATCCGGCTGGAAATCATCCCGCCCAGGTTGATGGCCGGAACAAACAGGAAAGCAAGCAACAGCCAACCATGTATTTTGAATACGTTCGCCCAGTCAATCTCCGAATACCCCATTTGTTTAAGAGGATACTGCCAATAAGGAAGAGGCTGATTGTTCAAGTCTATTTCCAGATCGGGCTGAGAGTGGTTGAATTTATGAACCAACTCCTGTATTTCAGCACGTAGCTTCGGGGCATCATCCGCCCCAGGCAGTTTGATAAACACCTGATAAGGACCTACCATATTGGCCATTTTATCCCCCCGATCATAACCGGTTATACAAGTATAGGGCATATACACGTCGGCATAAGAGTCGCTGAGCATATAACTGCCGCTACGCACCACGCCCACTACCCGATAGTCTTCAAAATTCAGCGAGAACGTACGTCCCACCACTTCTGTGTCACCCAATATCCTGCGGGCACCACTCTCCGAAAGCACTACATTGTGGATTCCGCTTTCAAAATCGGCCTGTGAGAAAGCCTGTCCGCCCAGGAATTCAAACGGGAACACCCGGAAGAATGCAGGATCGGTCTGTTTCACCATTACGGGAATTACATTCCCACCATCTTCGGGCTGTACATAATTTCCCAATAACATACGTCCCAAAACGGCCGTCACTTCTTCCGCGTTTTTCAACGGATAGATCCATTCTTTCAGCATATGATAAGAACAGGAGGACTTGGTCATAGAATGTTGCTCGGTGTTTTTTACGGCTACCGACGTCAACACCATCGTCTGAGACCGGTTCGTTTCGGGATAGATAGGGGCGATCTTTACATAATACACAATGACAATAATCATTGTCATGGCAATGGCCAGCCCTGTGCCCAGCACATAGAGACTGCTGAACAGTTTATTCTGGCGGATCAACGCCCACGATTGTTTGAAATAGAGTTTTATCATGTCTGTTCGGTACTAAATTTATTATTCATAATGCAGCGCTTCCGCCGGCTGCAACTTCATGGCCCGACGGGCAGGCAACCACGTGCCCAACGCAATGATCAGCCCCATCAGCAACAGTACCCCACCAAAACCGACAGCAAAACGCCACCAGGAGAAAGGAAGATTGTACAAATCGGGAATTTCCATGTGTATCATATTGAACATAACAAACAGCACCAGCGGAGTTACGGTGGTCAGCAATAACCACCCCTCGGCAGTGAAGAACCATCCTACCCGCCTGCGTGTACTGCCCAGTGCCATCCGCAGACCGGTTTCACTACGCCGTTGCTCGATGCGTAGCCAAAAAGTTCCCGTAATGCCGAAAAGCACGTTCAGCAAGATGAAAACGGACAACAGAAGGTTAATGCTGATTTTCCGCCATTCAGACCGCAATCGTTCACTGCGTTGTTGCTTCATATCCTTCATGCTGGCAACGTAGAGATTATTCTCCGTCAACTGGCTCTTCATCCGGTTTAGGAAAGTCCCCATCTGTTCCGGAGTCAAATCTTCTTTCATCCGCACGGTTATCTCCATATTAGCTACCCCGGAAGCATTCACCTGACGTTCCAGTTCTTTCGGTCTCATAGTAAAGAAAAGTTCGGGCTCCGGCTTCACAAACTCGGTCATACGAACCGGGACGGTCACTGCCGCAATGCGTATCTCCCGCATACTACTGCCGGGATAACATACTTTCTGTCCTACTGCCGACTCCTCACCGAAGAAATCTTTTTCCAGATCCGGAGTAATAAAATATTCCAACTGTTTTTTGTTCAATAATTCACTCAGAAGCTGCCCCTCGCGGCTCCGGATACGAAATACATCATAAAATTCGGGAGAAACGGTATATTGGTGATAGGATTGCTCTTTGAACTTACCGCTATCGGCCGTACAAGGCATGATCTGTGTCCATGAATTACCTCCGGAATAGGGTGAGGAATAGAAAGCAACACAAGCATTATCCACTTCCGGGGCACGACGCAGGCGTTCAAGGATCCGGGCCAATGCTTCGCCTTCAGTAGAAGCATGAGTAGTGTCGCTGACATACTCGGCGGCATCTTCGGGATAAACATCAAACGAAAGCCGCCAGCAATTCGTGATATCATAGCCCAACGGACGGGAATAGGAATAGAACTGTACCACAAACATATCTACCAGATACCACAGCGCAACGAATACGACCAGAAGTTCCATCCATATCCAACCGTTAGAGCGGCGTTGGTTCCATATTATCTTAAATATTTGCTTTATCATAACGGGTCTTTGTTTTTAAAATTATTCCATATCATGCAACGCCTCTGTAATAGGCATCCGTGAGGCCCGCCAGGCGGGGATCGCGGCACTCAGCAAATTCAGTAACAGCGTGAAAAAGAAAGCCGCAACAAAAGTGAAGGGCTGTATCAGCATATCGTGTGTCAGAGCAATAGTTCCCGAAAAGAAAAACGACCTGCAAAGAGATAACAAGGCGTATGACAACACCAGTCCGATCAGCCCACCTATGCAGGAGATCAACAGGTTCTCGGTCATCACTTGCTCTACCAGCGAAAACGAACGAGCACCGAACGCTTTACGAACCCCAATCTCACTGCGACGTTTGCGAAACTGTGTCAGCGTTATACCTATTATATTCAAGGCAGGCAGGAGCAAAAGGAAAAGAACCGTCGCACCGGTAGTTTTAAACCATTTGCCCACTGTACCCCGATCGAAACCATTTGTACCCAGCACGGCCTGCCACTGGGTATAGGGAGAATACATATAGTCAAGTTTTGTGTTGGTAAGCGAAGCATTGAAAGCCGCCTGCAACTTCAGCATCTCTTTGCGGATCGGTTCGAAATCGGATGAAGAACGTGCCAGGATGCAGGAGGTAAACTCCCCCGTAGTTCCTTCGCAATAGTTAACATTTTCCTTTAATAAGGAGGAGTTGACCGTATAGGGCACCCATACATCTCCATAGGCGTTTTCGGCAGCTTGACTCACCTCTTTCACCACACCGCATATCTGATAATCGGCATAATTCATGCGTAAAGTCTGCCCTGTTGCTTCAACCGTACCAAATAACTTACGTGCCAGTTTATCAGAAATAACCGCTTGCCGTATACCCGATTCCCAATCGGCATGTGTAAAGGGGACACCGGAAAGAAAGGTGAAGTCGAATACTTTCCAGAAGCCGTCATCGGTAAACTTAATCGTATATTTATCATAAAACTGCTGTCCGCGTATATTGACCGGAAGTTGTCTGTCGGTAAAAGCAGTCACTGCCTCGGGCGTCTGCAAAGGATAAAGACATTCGCGTACTACCTTGTGACTCATACCCCCATTATTGATGGGATTCCCGTCACTCCCGCACGCTTGCAGACTGTTTACAAAAAAGATGCGGTATCGGTTAGACTCCGGCGCATACGCAGAGAAATTTACTTGATAGACGAGGTAAACAAGCATCACTGCTGCCACCGACAAAGCGGTACCCGCTACAGAGATTCCATTTACGAAACGGTTCTCTTTCAGCAAATTATAAGATTGTTTGAGATAAATTGTTATCATAGTTTCACATCTTAAAAGGCACACAATCCACCTTTTAAACCAAAATTCCGTTGACTTAAAACCAACAAGCCTTTGGTTTAAACCCTAAGGTGCCTTGATTTAAAAAGTTTTTTCGGCGTATTATTTCACTTTGAGTTTGTTCTTATTTTTGTAGTTGGTCATGTCGCTGACCACCACCTTGTCTCCCGGATTGAGTCCGCTCACCACTTCTACAAACTCAAAGTTCGAATCGCCCAGCTGAACTTTCCGTTTTACGATTTCATCGTCCGAAGTCATCACGAACAGATCGTATTCGCCGCGGCCTACATAATAAGAGGCATTGGCTATACGCAACACATCTTCTTTCACGGCATTCATCACATATACATCGGTCTTGAGTCCCGAACGCAACCGCTTGTTATTATCTTCTTTCAGTTGCACGGAGAAAGAGATAACTCCGTTCTTTGAAAGCGGAGTGACACTGCTTACGGTCCCCTCGAGTTTCTCACTGCCCACTTTCACAATAGCCTTTCCGCCCGCTGCCACACGGTCGCCATAAGTATCGGCAATCTCGCCATCCACTTTGAAATGACTCAGATCCGAAATGATAGCCACCTGCCCTCCTTGAGGAATCTGCGCACCGATCTGGTTGTTGATATAAGTAAGGATGGCTTTGCGCGGCGAACGTATCTGTGCATCGTCCAACGTACGCTTCATTTCGGCAAGTCCCTTACGGAACATGTTGAGGTCGAGTTCAAGCACTTTCAGGTCGGCGGCTGCTACCTGTTTCTCGTTGGCATATTGTTGTTTGAGTTGTTCCAATTCGAGGCGGGACGTATTGTAGCTCAATTCGGCCTGGCGTACCTTATCGGTCGTACCGGCTCCAAGACTGTCGAGGTATTGTTCGTTGCGAAGCTCCACCTTCATCCGCGCCAGTTTCATTTCCGACACTTTGATCTGCATGGCCATATCGCTCAATTTGGTCTGGCTGTTCACCTGCGCCTGATCGAGCTTATAACGTTTCATTTGCTCTTCATCCAGTAGTTTTTTATAGTCGGTTTCCGTACTTTGTAAGTCGAGTTTCAGGATGGGAGTACCTACATCTACACTGTCACCGCCCTTTCTATATACTTCCACGATGCGGGTGTTGATCGGTGAATTGATGATCTCTTCAAAAGCCGGAACCACTTTGCCCGAAGCACTGACACTGACCTCGATCGTCCCCTTGTCAACGGTAGACAACACGAGATCCTTCTTCTGTACTCCCGTACGCAACAATGAAATTAGTAAGCTAATGCCTACTATCCCGATAATACCGATGGCCGAAAAACGAATAATCTTTTTATTACGCTCTTTATTGCGCACCTCTTTTGGAATTTCTCTGTCCATATATAGTCAATTATAGATTTACAAATATTCTTTGTATTTCTATGATCAAACCTTATGCCAAAAAAGGAAAGTACTGTGTTTCAGCAGGAAGAAGAGAAACAAGGTGTCCGATAATGAACACCCTGTACAGTTTCGTAACAAAACGTAACTGTGTTCTCTGCGGTGAAAAACACACGTTTGGGTGTAGCCATCCGGCAGAAAGGGTGTAGCCCTAATAGCAAAAGGGTGTAGCCATACTTTATGCATGGCTACACCCTTTTGCTATTAATACATTTCTTATATACCGCAGCGGCAAAGTCTACCTCAGCCTCAACCTGTCTCCCACTTCGGGAACATAATCCCCGTCCTTACGGTTCATCTTATACAGGTTCTTCAACCGGATGGCATATTTCTGAGAAATGGTATGCATGGAGTCTCCGTCTTTGACGATATAAACCGTATAAGGTTTCGACGCTCTCTTTTTCTTCTCTTTCAGATAAATGATATCACCATCCATCAAGGTATAATCACGTTGCAAGTCGTTATACTTCACCAACTTCTTCCAACGGATATCGAACTCTTTACCCAATGACCTAAACGTATCTCCGTCACGGGCTACAATATAAGCGATACCGTTTGCTATGTAGACCTGATGCGGATTAAGTACCGTCGGTTCACTCTTTGACGAACTCCATCCTCCCTTACGGTCATATTTATAAAGGTCGTAGTCTTCAATAATCGTAATCAGACGGTTGGCATACGAAGGATCGGTGGCATATCCCGCCTTTTTCAACCCACGGGCCCAGCCTTTATAATCCGTTATCTTCAGTTTAAACAAGAAAGCATAGCGGGCACCGCGTTTCAGAAATGCCGAATGGTCCTCGTACGAATCACGGGGATTGCGATAAGCACGGAAGCATTCGTTACGGGCATCGTCGTCATGGCGTACGGTACGTCCATTCCAGCTACTACCGCATTTGATGCCGAAGTGGTTATTACTTTTACGCGCCAGCGTGCTCATACCGGCACCACTTTCAAGCAGCCCCTGCGCCAATGTGATACTGGCGGGTATCTTGTGCTCCTTCATTTGCTCTACAGCCAGGGCACTATACTTATTTATATAATCTACGTAACGGGAATTCCTGCGCTGCGCCTGGGCACCGACAGAAAAAGCAAGAACTGTAACTACGGCAATCAGCCTGAGAAGTTTGCTATTCATCTATATAATTTGTGTATGTTAGGTTATGCGGCACAAAAATCATAAAAATAATTGGGATTATCAATCTCTTTTCTAACTTTGTAACATGATTTGTAGAACTATAAACCACCTACCCACATGAAAGACCTGACTATTACCTCTGTAATTAAAGTATATGAATATGACGAACTCAATGACGCAGACCGTGCCTTATTGGATGATGCCATTGAGGCAACCCGACGCAGCTATGCACCTTACTCGCACTTCTCGGTAGGAGCGGCAGCACTGCTGGCCAACGGAGTGATAGTGACAGGAACCAATCAGGAAAACGCAGCCTACCCGTCCGGACTTTGCGCCGAACGAACTACGTTGTTCTATGCCAATTCGCAGTATCCGGACCAGGCAGTGAAGACTCTTGCCATCGCCGCACGTACAGAAAAAGACTTTATCGACACTCCGATTCCTCCTTGCGGCGCCTGTCGCCAGGTGATTCTGGAAACGGAAAAAAGATACAAACAACCCATACGTATATTGCTTTACGGCAAAAAGTGTATTTACGAAATACAGAGTGTGGGACATTTATTACCCCTGTCATTTGACGCATCAGCCATGGAGGATTGATTATGATAAGAACTTACCAGACAAAACTGAAAGGTATGCTTGCATTGACCACAAGCTATCATACCGAAAAGAACTTGCAGAAAGAAAAGAGTTTGTATAAATTCATATGGGTACGCCAAGGAAGCATTACCCTGGAGATAGACCATCAGGAAGTGACACTGGCCGAAAACGAGGTGATCTCCCTCTCCAATCTCCAGCATCTGGAGTTCCTGTCCATCGATGGAGAGTATCTGACGGTGCTGTTCAACAGCAACTTCTATTGTATTTACGGCAATGACCATGAAGTGTCGTGCAGTGGATTTCTGTTCAACGGTTCTTCGCACGTGGTGAGATTTATGCTCAACGAATCGGAACGGCGGTCGATGGAAGATGTAGTGGGTTTGCTGGACCGCGAATTCACCGTATCGGACAATCTACAGGAAGAGATGCTCCGCATCCTGCTTAAACGTTTCATCATCCAGAGTACACGCATCGCCCGGCAAAGACTGAATATCACCCAGGAGAAGGAATACAGCTTCGAGATCATCCGCCAATACTATAATCTGGTAGACGAACACTTCCGGACTAAAAAGCAAGTGCAGGATTATGCCGACATGCTGCATAAATCACCCAAAACACTCTCGAACATCTTTTCTTCCTGTAAACTGCCTTCGCCCCTGCGCGTCATCCATGAACGGGTGGAAGCAGAAGCCAAACGACTCCTTTTATACAGTAACAAAAGTTCGAAAGAGATTGCTGATATTCTGGGATTTGAGGACCAGTCCTCTTTCAGCCGTTTCTTCAAAAACATGACCGGAGAAAGCCCTGTGCAATACCGAAATTCGGTAGAAGGGAAGAATTGACAATTCATCCGGCGATATTGCTATTTCCCGCCGATGGGAAAAACCGGATCTTTGCATCAGAAAGTTAAACCCATAAAAAGAAATAGCATGAAAGAGAAATTTATCACTCTGCTCACAGTAGCATCCGGTCTGAAAGGTTTCGGACTGAAATTTATCCGCGTAGCCATCCTCGTTGTTTTCGTTTGGATCGGCGGACTGAAGTATTTTCATTACGAGGCCGACGGCATTGTACCATTTGTAGCCAACAGTCCGTTTATGAGTTTCTTCTACGCCAAAGATGCCCCCGAATATAAGGAACACAAAAATCCGGAAGGTGCTTATGTTCCGGCCAACCGCGAATGGCACGAAGCGAACAGAACCTACACGTTCTCTTATGGATTGGGAGCTTTGATTATGTCCATCGGTATCCTGGTATTCTTAGGCATCTTCTTCCCCAAAGTGGCGCTTATCGGCGACACACTGGCCATCATCATGACACTCGGTACACTCTCCTTCCTGGTGACCACTCCCGAAGTCTGGGTTCCGAACCTGGGAAGCGGAGAATATGGCTTCCCGCTCCTATCCGGTGCCGGACGTCTGGTAATTAAAGATATCGTAATTCTGGCAAGTGCCGTTACCCTGCTTTCCGATTCATCGCAGCGTGTACTGAACTCCCTCAAAAAAGCCGACTGGGAAAAACGGAACAAATAAGGGTTACGGAATGTTATAAACTGACATTAAAGATACATCCTTCTAAAGTATAAGAATTATGAAACAATATGATGCCATTATTATCGGTTTCGGCAAGGGCGGCAAGACGCTGACCGCCGAATTAGCCAAACGCGGCTGGAAAGTCGCACTGATTGAACGCTCTGCCATGATGTATGGAGGTACTTGCCCCAATATAGCCTGTGTGCCTACCAAACGCCTTATCCATGAAGCTGAAAAGGTGAGTTGGCTCTACCCAACCAGTTACGAAAAGCAGGCCGAAGCTTATAAAGCCGCCATCGCACGGAAAAACGAAATGACAGCAGCTTCAAGGGCTAATATGTTCGACAAACTGAGCAGTCTCCCCAATGTAACCATTTACACCGGAATGGCATCGTTCGTTTCAAAAGATGTGGTGAAAGTAACCCTTCCCGACGAAGTGATCGAACTTCAGGGAAAAAAGATTTTCATTAATACCGGATCAACCAGCATTATACCGGCAATAGACGGGCTGAAAGACAGCAAACGGGTATATACCAGCACATCATTGATGGAACTGGATGTATTGCCCCGACATCTGATTATCGTGGGCGGAGGTTATATCGGACTGGAGTTTGCTTCCATGTATGCAAGCTTCGGAAGCAAAGTGACCGTGCTCGAAGGAGGTGACAAATTTATTGCCCGCGAAGACCGCGATATAGCAAACGCTGTAAAAGAGGCACTCGAAAAGAAAGGAATAGAAATCCGCCTCAACGCCCGTGCACAATCCATCCGCGATACAACGGACGGTGTAATCCTGACTTATACGGATACCGCCGGCGGTACATCTTCTGACATAGAAGGTGATGCCATCCTGGTAGCTACGGGACGCAAGCCAATGATTGAGGGACTGAATCTTCAGGCAGCCGGAGTAGAAGTGGATAGCCACGGGGCTATTGTTGTAAACGGTTACCTGCATACCACCTCCCCAAACATTTGGGCAATGGGTGATGTAAAAGGCGGGTTGCAGTTTACTTATATTTCGCTGGATGATTACCGGATTATCCGGGACGACCTTTTCGGCAACAAAGAACGCACGGCCGACGACCGCAATCCGGTGGCATACTCGGTATTTATAGACCCGCCTCTCTCACACGTCGGACTGACCGAGGAAGAAGCCATCAAACGGGGATATTCCTTCAAGGTGTCACGCCTTCCGGCCTCTGCACTGCCGCGTGCACGCACGCTGCAACAGACTGACGGCATACTGAAAGCCATCGTCGACAGCCATTCGGGACGCATCATGGGCTGCACGCTGTTCTGTGCCGAATCTTCCGAAGTCATTAACATAGTAAACATGGCGATGAAGACCGGACAACATTATACCTTCCTTCGCGATTTCATCTTTACACATCCAAGTATGGGCGAAGGACTGAATGAATTGTTTTCAATAGATTAGTTTAACGAGAAGAGGGGAGAAGTTTCAGATTTCTCCCCTCTCTTTTTGTAATTGCCGGAATATCTTCTATCTTTGCGATCTAATTTCATACATATGGCCATGAGAATATCTAAGTAAGACAACACCTTCCGGTAAACATCACTTTTCCCAAATGCTTCTTTTCATGTACTGTTAAGCATCACGAATCCGTGTTGTTTAACCCCTATTGTGTTTGTCTCTCCCCTACCTGCTATCATCAACAGCAAATATTTACTTTCAAACCAATAGACAAGTATGTGTATCCAAGTACAACAAATCACCTATATCCATCCCGATAAAGAAGTTCTTTTTCAAAATCTCAGTTTCTCTGTCAGCAAAGGACAGCAATTGGCTCTAATCGGCAATAATGGTTGTGGCAAGTCAACATTGCTACAAATCATATCCGGACAACTGCAACCATGTTCGGGAACCGTACTCCGTCCATCCGCCCCTTATTATGTGCCCCAGCACTTCGGACAATATGATAAAATGAGCATTGCCGAAGCCCTCGGGATAGACGGAAAACGAAAAGCCCTCCATGCCATTTTGGATGGAGATACTTCCATCGTCAACTTCAATATCCTCGATGACGACTGGAACATTGAAGAAAAAGCCACAGCAGCTCTCAATGGATGGGGGCTCGGAACCATGTCTCTTGACCAGCCCATGCATACATTGAGTGGCGGAGAAAAGACACGCGTATTCCTAACAGGCATCGAACTGCAGGAAACTTCCGTGATATTGATGGATGAACCGACCAATCACCTCGACAGCCAAGGACGCAACAAACTGTATGAATGGGTGAAGAAATGCCGTTCTACGCTGATTGTAGTCAGCCACGACCGCACTCTGCTCAATCTGCTTCCCGAAACCTGCGAACTGAGCCGTAGCGCACTTGTGTTTTACGGAGGAAACTATGAATTCTACAAACAGCAGAAAGAGCTTCTGCTAAGTGCTTTGCAACAACAACTGAATGAAAAGGAGAAAGAACTCCGGCAAGTACGGAAGCTTGCACGTGAGGTTGCCGAGCGGAAAGACAAGCAGAATGTACGGAGCGAAAAAGCGGCTCCTCAAAAAGGCATTTCCCGTATGGCCATCAATACCCTGAAAGACCGGGCAGAAAAAAGTACCACCAAACTGGCGGACATCCACCGGGACAAATCGGAAAAACTTGTCGCCGAACGAAGTCAGATACGCAACAGGTTGGGCGAAGTGTCACTGCTTAAAACCGATTTCAATGCTTCTGCTTTACATCCGGGAAAAATATTACTGACTGCCCGTGATATAAACTTCACTTATGAAATTTCGTTTTTATGGAAGGCTCCCCTAAGTTTCCAACTGAAAAGCGGTGACCGGATACGTATCGAAGGAGACAACGGGAGTGGTAAAACTACCTTATTAAAACTGGTCACCGGAGAACTATTGCCTGCTTCGGGCACACTGGAGCGCACCGCGTTCAGTTACATCTATCTCAATCAGGAATATTCCATCATCTGCAATCAGCTGACGGTGCTTCAACAAGCAGAATCATTCAATGTACGTGCCCTGCCGGAACACGAAATAAAGATCATATTGAATCGCTTTCTCTTCCCGGTGGCAAGTTGGGACAAACCTTGCAAACAGCTTAGTGGAGGTGAAAAAATGCGGCTCGCTTTCTGTTGCCTGATGATCAGCAATAACACCCCTGACCTCTTTATCCTGGATGAACCCACCAATAATCTGGACATACACAGCATCGAGATCATCACCGCCACCATCCGGAATTATACAGGTAGTGTACTGCTGGTATCACATGATGAATATTTTATAAAGGAGACCGGCATGAAAGAGAGTATCTTTTTATAATTTTGTACCGGTTAAAAAAGAATTATCCAAAATGACACATACAAAAAACAACCGATGGTTCATCTTCTACCAAGATCAGTTATTACTGGAAAAGAAAAACAACGCTTTCTCCATCCCTTCAGGAGAAAGCGCCCCCATCGCCATACCGGAAGGAACAACCGTACACACCCTAACTACGCCCGATGGCATATCCGGCAAAAGTTTCTACATAGATTCTCCGATCACAGAAACACCGGAATATGTACAAATGGGGTTGCGCGCTTCTTATGATTACCTGCCGCTCGAACACTATCAAGCAGCAGGTAAAGCTCACGAAATCCTGTACTGGGACCGTAGCAACCGCTTTTGCCCCACATGTGGAACTCCACTGGTACAGAAAGAGCCTATTATGAAAAAGTGTCCGGATTGCGGTAAAGAAGTCTATCCCGCCATTTCAACGGCAATTCTGGTATTGGTACGCAAAGAAGATTCTTTGTTACTGGTACATGCCCGCAACTTTAAAGGTACATTCAATAGCTTGGTGGCCGGCTTCCTTGAAACCGGAGAAACCTTGGAGGAATGTGTGGAAAGGGAAGTTAAAGAAGAAACCGGACTGGATGTGAAGAACATTCAGTATTTTGGAAATCAGCCCTGGCCCTATCCGAGCGGACTCATGGTAGGTTTTATTGCCGATTATGCCGGGGGCAGCATTCGCTTGCAGGATGACGAACTCAGTTCCGGGAATTTCTATACAAAAAATAATCTGCCGGAACTTCCGCGGAAGCTAAGTCTGGCACGTAAGATGATTGACTGGTGGATAGCACAACAGTAAAAAAAAAGACAAGCTACGAAAGGTACACCCACCACAAACGAACAACCAGGAACGGATAGAAAAGAAATCCGTTCTCAGCATCATAAACCTGTGTACCTATTCGTAGCCTGTGTTTTACCGTCAAACTTCTATTCAAAAATAGTCAGCTCTTCCAGCCCTAACTTCTCTTCCCAGTCACTGATGGTCATCTGGCAAAGATCAGCCGGTTTCATATCGGCAGGGACAGCATTCTGGGCCAAATAGACAGCAGGAGTGCACGACAAAGCACAACCAACCTGATCGGGTTCTACAAACGTATATTTATAACCAATATAAATACGGTCGTAAATTACATCCTGATCCTGTCCGCAAAGTACAATGCTGTTGGTGGCTTTCCGGAGTATCCCTTCCAAAAAACCAATTGCTTCGCCTTCCGTTGTCGAATCATCCCCGTAAGTTCCGGCGTCTTTCACAAACAGGCAGGCTCCTTTACTACGGTTTTTCAAAATAGCCAGTCCGATCACAGACCACACCCATGTGGGACCGCATGCTACAACCTTTCGGCTTCCTCCCGGCACATAAGCTCCGGGGAGTATGGGAAAACGACGCTCTTTGGCACGGCCGAACAAACGTTCGGTTGCCTCCAGCAACGGACGGATATTATAAACAGGAACGTCTACCCCTTCAGGCTGTGCCTGCATATAGATAGGCATCTCCTTTCTTTTGGCAATGTCATCGTGCATTGCCAGGTCAAATCCCCAGATAGCTCCATTTTGTCCACAAAATGAAGAAGCCTTCATCAAATTGACTTGTCCGAGATATGCGTCGTTTTTCTCACAGCGGTCCTTTGCTACAATCTTTTCAGTTATTGCATCAAGGTCTTTCACGTCGACTGTACCGACTGACAATTTCATTGTCGAAATATATCCTTCACCACTTGCAACTCCGGGATTCAAATATCCCATGCAAAATTCTTTACTTGGCCCTATAGCCTGACTAATCACATTAGAGGCATCATAACGGATGCCGGACACAAGATCTTTCATACGTTTTTAAGTTTAGATGTTGCAGTAAGAACAATATATTGCCAAGAATGATTAGCCTCTGCTCCATAAAGAAAGCAAAAGAAGACGAAGAAGACAAAATACTAAAAAATGTGAAGCTATCAATTTGGTAAGTTCAAACAGATATTCCAGCAATCTGCTTATCATTCAAAGAGTTCGTTTCAAGCAATTATCAAGTTTATATCAACTGTTTATCTTATAGATAGCATACTAACAGAATGTTTGTTTTAATGATGTGTTAAAGTTAATCATTTGGAACCAAACAATTAATTACGTAAACCAATAGTTAATGATTAATCAAAAGAAAATTAATATCTTGGGAAAAGAAAAACTAGGAACCCGGAGGGTGTATCGAAACTCACCACAGAGGATACAGAGTAACACTGAACAAATACCAAGTCACTGATTATCAACATTATTATTCTATAATAATCTGTATAATCTGCGGTGAAAAGAGTTTTGACACAGCTCCATCAAAACAAAATGTATTATGAAAGAACAAAATTTTATCCGATTTATGGATAGCATTATCAGCGAACAAAAAGCAGGTAATTTTCTCGGAACTGCCCATATTTATCAAGCCAGCCTGAATGCATTCGGAGCTTTCACAGGCAGCAAGAACATCCTGTTTCGTCAGATGACACCTGCATTACTAAAACGATTCGAACATTATCTCCGTCTGAGAGGAAATAGCTGGAATACCGTTTCCACCTATATGCGGGCCTTACGCGCTGTCTACAACCGGGCAGTGGACCGCCAACTGGCCCCCTACTCTCCCCGCTTGTTCAAACCTGTATATACTGGAACCCAAGCCGATGTGAAAAGATCTCTCAAAGCAGAAGAAATGGGGCTTTTACTGCAAATGAACCACACTGCACAGCATCCAGAAGTCATTTGCCGTGCCCACAAGATGTTTGTACTTATGTTCTTATTACGCGGACTTCCCTTTGTCGACTTGGCCTATCTGCAAAAGAGAGACTTAAAAGGAAATATCCTCACTTACCACCGGCACAAAACAGGACGCCAACTTACAGTAACCGTTCCTTCCGAAGCTATGGAGATTATTCTGGAATATATGGATACCGACCCTGACTCACCTTACTTGTTTCCTATTCTGAGCAAAAAGCAAAAAAGCCATATCAATTATCAAGAATACCAATATGCTTTACGTGCATTTAACTATCAGTTGATACAATTGGCGCATCTATTGGGAATTTCGAAAAACCTGAGTTCATACACCGCACGACACACCTGGGCTACCTTAGCTTACCATCTTGAAATTCACCCGGGCATCATCAGTGAAGCCATGGGACATTCGTCAATCAAAGTGACAGAAACCTACTTGAAACCATTCAACATTAAGAAATTAGATGAAACAAATGCTCATATTATATCATTTACAAAAGAAGCATACACAGGACTAATACTTTGATTATCTGAACCATTACTTTATAGGTAACTCTTCTATAAGTGCGCTACAAACATAAATCATTTTTCACAATAAAACAAATAAAATACGATTATTTATTAAAATAAGTCATTGAATCATCCTTTATAAAAGAAAAAGACGACTATAGTCTTTGGTGTACATTACATTAGTATCATGAATGCGCACAATTCGCTCATCCCGTTTTTAATCCCCAACGAGATGATCCATCTCCTATATGCTTTATGCTACATATAACCGGAATTTAATGTTAAAAACTCCTCTCAAAGACGCTTCTTATCGAAAAGCGGACTTCGATCCCGTTACCTATAAAGTAACGGTAGATAGAGGTATTACACAGATAGAGGAAAAGCCGCAATAGGCAAGAGAATACATTGATTTACTTACATAACATTTTTATTAACACTAAAAAAACAGAGGTATGAGAAAATGGACTTATCTCGTAGCTGCACTCTTAGTGGGAGGAGCAACTACAACGTTTACCGGATGTATCGATAATGATGAACCGGCAAGCATCACAGAACTTCGCGGAGCGAAAGCAGAATTAATTAAAGCAAAAGCAGCTGTACAAACTGCTGAAGCGGCTTACAAAGAGGCACAAATTGCTATCGTCAATGCCAAAGCCGCTTACCTGGAAGAAAAAGTAGCCCAGGAAAAGCTTAAAACAGAAGTTCAAGCAGCCAAAACAGAAGCGATGAAAGCCTATTGGCAACAAAAAGCCGAGAAAAGCGCAGAGTTATTCAAAGCTAAAATGCTTGAGCTACAAATTCAGACTGCACAAGCACAGGCCGCTTATGAAAAGGCAATGATCGATATCGAAGTGGCTTTACTTGGTTACAAAGATAATGCCTATGCTACCAAGTTGAACGAACTGCTATACACGCAAAGTTTTGCATATACTCCTAAAGAGATCACCTACGATGAAGAATCGGGGAAAATCAGTGTAGAAGATGGAGAAGAGACTACCGTAAAAGGCCTGATCGAACTCTCCGGTACATTAAGCGATGCTCAGGAAGAACTGGCTGACCTGATGAGACAGAAATCTTTATTAGAATTCAGCTATGATCCGGAAGCACTGATTGCCGGCGTTACCAACCAGATTGCCATTCAGAAAGGTGAAGTAAAAGGTATCGAAGAAAACCTGGCACAGCTGAAGGTTGTCGCAGAAATTCCATTGGATCAGTTTGAAGCCAAATACAAAGAACTTAATGATAAGAAAACGGATCTTGACAATAAAATCAATGCTATCGACTTATCGAAAGTAAGCGACGCCGATTATCAGGCAGCCGTACAACAGGTAGCTGAAGTGCAGAAAGCAAAAGAAGCAAAAGGTGAATTCACTTTCGATATTCCTGCTACCATCCAGGATGGATTTGCCGGAATGATTCTGGAAAAACAAACTTTGGACAACAATGACCTTGCCAATTCCTTTAGGCCAGCAATAAAGATAGATCCCGCAACCGGAAAATACTATTTTCCTGATGGGTTCCGCTTCTCTAAAACCATGCAGGAGAAAAGAAACATGTTAGAAGCTATCACTACTTTATTAACCGACAAAGTAAAGACCAGCGAAGAACAGGCACAGGCAAAACTGGCACAGGCACAAGCTAAAGTTGACTATGATGCGTTCCAAGCAGAGCTGACCAAGGTAGAGGGTACATGGACAAAAGCATCTGAAGCTTTTTATAAGGCAGTAGATGCAGGCAAGTATCTCAGTCAGGAGGGACACGACGCACGCAGCTTGATCATCGCAGATTATCAGACTTACCAGAAAGATTATGAAAGTGCCGCCGGAGATGCAGCTAAAGAAAAAGCTGCTTTAGACAAATTTATTGCTCAATACAAAACTTATCTCACCGCCAGAACCACTTTGGACGGACTAAAGCTGAAAGAAGAAACAGACATTACTAAAGATGCAGCCAAACTGGACGCATGGAAGGCACTTATTGAGAACAACGGAACAACAAGTTATGATGCCGTATTCGGTGTGGAGGATTTGTTTAAAGCTGAAGGTGGCCTCGCTGCCGATTTCGTCAAAGCAGCCAAAGCCGCCGGCTACAGTAACGAACGCCAAACTACAGCAGTTTACGCAGAATGGTTGGCGGCTTACAATAAAGCATTAGCCGAACACACCGGAGAAGGAGAGTTTACATTCGATCCTGACGGAATCGCCCTAACCCAGAACGGGCTGGCAGACAAAACATTTGGAGCAAAGAAGGAGTACGATGCTTTAACAGATGAAATCAACAATGTATCTGTATGGGCCGACCTGAACTCAAAATTAATGGCTATGGGTACCGACAATGATAAAGCAATCGCCGCAACAGATACAAAACTGGCAACAGCACAAATTACCCTGAACCAGATTACAGAGAAGTACGATGCGGAGAAAGCAAGTCTGGAAGTGCAGAAAGCCGGTTTGAATTGCATCTTAGGTACAATGAAAAAGGCTTTGCCTCAGACTGGTGATAATAATCAGCCATTGTCCACTTATGAGGATGCAATTAAATACCTGAAGGACGAAATAGCCAAAATCGAAGGTGCACCTTCTGAAGTTGACAACGAAAGTGGCAACATCACTGTAAAGAGCGGTACTCTGGCAGAGGCAAAAGCTGAACTGAATATGTACGATGCTTTGCTGAAAGCACTACAGGACGGTAGCTACGAACAAGAACAAGCAACAGCCATCAAACTTAAAGAAGCTCAAATCGATGCCAAAACTTTTGAAATCGAAGCATTGACGGTATTATTCAACAAGGCAAAAGAGATGAAAGATCAGCTTATCAAAACACTGACCGGAGACACTTCAGCCGAATAAATAAAAACTAAAGGAAAAAAGTATGATTAAAAAACTATGCATAATCCTTCTGACTGCATGTACTGTTGCGCCACTTATGGCGCAACAACGCAGCAGCAGTGACGATGCGTCGTTTGCCCCGGAAAAAGGTAACTGGCAGATATCCGTCGCATTAGGCAATTCGCAGCAATTCGCCGATGGTATGGAATACTTGTTACCGAAATACTGGAACGGAACCGGAAACGCACCGGGCATTGGCTTGGGCGATGATACAGGCAACAAGTCTGAAGATCCGGGCATGTATCTGAATCTGGGAAGTTGGAATAATAATAGCTTGGTCAACATCATCGGTTTGCAGGGAAAATATTTCCTGACCGATCGTTGGGACGTTAATCTGATGTTCAGCATGAACATTGGAGTCACCCCGAAAAAGGATTTCATTGAAGGCGACAATAGTGTGTCCGATATGCAAATCCCCGCTTCCAAATATGTAGAAGGACGGGTGAAAAACAACTGGATGGTAAACATTGGTTCAAACTATTATTTCAATACGAAAAACGAACGTATCAATCTTTATGTGGGTGGCCTTATAGGCTGGCAAATGGGACGAATCGAAACGATGTCTCCCAACACGGGTGAAACTGTAAGCGACGGTGATGCAATAACTGACGATGACGACTTGAATGACGCAGAAACACTGCCTTTACAAGTATATATCCCTTCGACCAAAACCGGACAAATATTCGGATTACGTGCGGCAGCGGTAGCCGGCATCGAATACAACCTGGGTAAAGGACTGGTTTTCGGATTTGAACTGCAACCGGTAGCCTATCGCTACGACATGATTCAGATTTGTCCGAAAGGGGTAGCCACTTACAAAGTGGGACACCATAACATAAACTTGTTTGCACAACCCAATTTGAAATTAGGATTTAGATTTTAAATAAGTCCAGATATTACGAAAAAATCACCCCGTCCTACCTTCGGGTATGTATGGGGTGATTTTTTACTTAACGAACATCACAACCAAGATGAAAAGAATAACAGCAGGAGGAATCATACTGGGAACCATCTTTCTGGCAGCATGCAACCATGCCCGACAGAACGGTAGCTATTATGTCAGCGGCATAGTAACCAACCCTCAAATGGAAGGCAGAACAATCTATTTGCAGGATGCTATCCACAGCACAACCCGATATGACAGTACACAAGTGATTGACTGTCGGTTTGCATTTGAGGGAAAAATCAATTCTCCCCAAGTCAGGGAACTATTTATTCAGGAAAATGACAGTGACCGCTTTCCTGTTACTCTCCCTATCGTTGTCGAAGCGGGAAAAATCAGCACGCAAATAGGAGACGTAGTCCAAGTGGAAGGGACCGCACTCAACACAGAGATGATGCAATTTCTTCTTGCCATCGATCAGTTCAGGGAACACGACTTCTCCGGAAAAAGTGTCCATGAAATAAAAGAAAGCTTTACCGGGCTATTGATGGAACAGATTATAAAACATGCCAGCAGTCCCATCGGAAAGTATATCTATGCGGCATACGGAAACAAGTTAAGCACAGGGCAAAGGGCTATCGCAAAAAAAAATCTGGGCATTAACTAAAAACCATACATCCGGGAAATACAGACGTGAGTTTCACCTAGTTCTCCGTCTGCCCGGATCTTTTAGTGTTGTGAGGGTGTGTCGAAACTCACCACAGAGGACACAGAGTAACATAGAGCAATTTTTAAGTTATTGATTATCAACATTCTTATTCTGTGATAATCTGTGTAATCTGTGGTAAAAAGAGTTTTGACACAGCCCCTTTAAAAGAATAATCCCAAAAGAAATGCCCCATCCAATTCAGGACAGGGCATTTCGATAATACTATAAATACTATGGACACATTTATATTACCCAAAGTATTTGTTAAAAGAGTACTTAAAGAAGTTCCTTAAATACCCAACGATTTCTTCACAGCTTCCACTTTTTCAGTAGCTTCTGCATCGGCAGTGGCAAAGCAGTTGCGGCATCCCATCTGGCCTTTCACTTCGATGTAGAATTTGATCTTCGGTTCCGTTCCTGACGGACGAACAGACACTTTACCACCATCTGCGGTGAAATATTGCAGCACATTCGATGGTTCCGGCATATCGATGTCACTTACATGACCTTCTGCATCTGTCTGCTTCAGAGTTTTATAGTCTTTTGACAGAATCACTTTCGAGCCACCCAACTCTTTCGGAGGATTAGCACGGAAATTCTCCATCATGGCTTTAATCTCTTCGGCACCGCTCTTACCCGGTTTCACAACGTTTACAGTAAATTCTTTAGAGAATCCATATTCAACGTAGATGTCCATCAGCAACTGATACAGAGTCTTTCCGTTATCCTTGGCCCAGGCAGCTACTTCGGCAATCAGGCAGCAAGCAGAAACAGCATCTTTGTCACGAACAAAGTCTTCGGCCAGAAAACCGTAGCTCTCTTCGCCACCACCGATGTATTTCTTCTTACCCTCACGTAAACGAATTTCACGGGCGATCCATTTAAAGCCGGTATAACAGTCGAGCATCTCAATGTGATTCTTATCGGCAATCTTCTTGATCAGTTCGGTAGTAACGATAGTTTTCACACAGAATTCATTACCGGTCATTTTGCCCAGTTTGTTATATTGAGTGATGATGTAATAAAGATACATCAGACAAGTCTGGTTACCGTTAATCAATACCCATTCGCCTTTGTCGTTCTTGCAAGCAATACCTACTCGGTCGGCATCCGGGTCGGAAGCCATTACAAGGTCGGCATCAATTTCTTTAGCCAGATTAAGAGCCATCGTCAAAGCTTCCGCATTCTCCGGATTCGGAGATACAACTGTCGGGAAGTTACCGTCCTTAACCATTTGCTCGGGCACGGTATATACGTTCTCAAATCCCCACATCTTCAGTGCACGTGGAATCAGCATCATACCTGTACCGTGGATCGGAGTGTAGACAATCTTCATATCTTTATGGCGGGCGATCGCTTCAGGATCGATAGAAACAGTCTTCACCATATCCAGATATATCTTATCGATGTCTTCTCCGATGATCTGAATCAGATCCGGGTTACCCTGGAACTTGATATCAGCAGCAGAAGCAATCTTATTCACTTCGTCGATAATGCCCTTATCGTGCGGAGCCAGTACTTGCGCACCGTCGTCCCAATAAGCCTTATAACCGTTGTATTCTTTCGGGTTGTGTGAAGCAGTCAGAATAATGCCGCTCTGGCAACCGAGATGACGGATGGCAAAAGACATCTCCGGAGTGGGACGCATCTCTTCGAACAAATATACCTTAATGCCATTGGCCGAGAAAATATCCGCAGAGATCTTGGCAAACAGAGAACTGTTGTTACGGCAATCGTATCCGACTACAACCGAAATCTGTTTCATATCTTTAAAATTTGCGTTCAGATAGTTAGAGAGTCCCTGGGTAGCAGCTCCGACAGTATAGATGTTCATACGATTGGTACCTACCCCCATGATCCCACGGAGTCCGCCCGTACCAAACTCGAGATCTTTGTAAAAGGCCTCAATCAATTCTGTCTTATCTTCGTTCTCCAGCATGCGTTTCACTTCAGCCTGAGTTTCGGCATCATACGCCGGGGTCAGCCACTTTTCGGCTTTCTCAGTCACCTGTTTGATTAGTTCTTCATTCCCCATGGTTCTATCTATATTTTAGAGATTAATAATTAGTTTATTTAAAATACAAATGTAAAAGAATAAGTTTGAAATTCCTATCTTTTAGTCAGAAAACTCTTTGGAAGCAATTATTCGGTTACTTTATAGCGTTCTCCTGTTTGCTTCACATACTCTTCGAGGAATTCCTTTGAATAGCCCGGACGTACCACGCCTGCGGGCTGACCGATGGCATTACGCTCGAACTTGCCGTCCTTCATCTTGCGGATGACACCATCATTGTACTTCACAATGATAAATTCGCCCAAACGTTTCCAGGTATCGAAAGTGCTTTGCGCTGTCATGTCGGTATAGTTGGTCAGAAACTTCACAGCCGTTTCCGGATTCTTCTCGTACAGCTTAACAGCAGCTGCTTCAATGCCTTCCTGTGCCTCGTTGAAGGTGGTTTCAAGTTCGTTCTGCGTAGTACGCACATCGCCGATCATCAAATCATAGCGGGGATATACCATGTTGGCCACCCAGTTAAAAATCCAGAAAGCGGAGTTCCAGGAGAAGGTGATGTAATCGGCACCATCTACACGCGTATAGCATACCGGAGCTTTGGTAGTACAACAATATACGGGAGTGAAAACAGTCATGTTGGCATCATCCGTACCAAACCAAAGCACACCGCCTACAGCATCGGGAAGATTGGCACGCATCTGAGCCACAAAAACGAAACCGCTCTGTTGTGTAGAGATGGGGCGCTCGTTGAAATACTCCTGGTCGCCTACCTTGAAAGTCAGCGGAGAGAGGCGGTAAGGTGTTTTATAAGGTCCGGCACCAAAATCATTGCTGATGTCGAGGGCGGTTCCTTCATAATGGTCGCGCATGGCATTCTTTACATCCTGAACGGAGAGTTTACGTTTCGGCTTTACGAACAGAGGCATAGGGTCATTGGTCTTTCCTTGGATATAAGGCAGATAAGCTTCACCTTGGTCGGTAAACATATTGAAATAGCTCCATACACGGGCCTCGCAAAAACGGCGGGCACCGAAATCAAGCGGCGCATAAGCATCGGCAAAACTGAAATCTTTATTCACTCCGTTGAAATATCCTTTTTCACGGGCAAAGGAAATGACATCGTTGGAGTACATACAGTTTGCCTTGTCATTCATATCAAACTGATGGATACGAGACTGGTTGGCATGTGCCGAGATGCAGTCATCGGGCACACGAACAGCTACCCAGACGGCTCCCCGTATGCCGGGCCCTTTCCCTATCATTTCCATAATCCATATTTCATTAGGATCGGCAATGGTAAATGACTCACCACTGCTATAATATCCATATTCCTGAACCAGCTCAGTCATCACCTTAATGGCTTCACGGGCAGTGCGCGAACGTTGCAGTCCTACGTAAATCAAACTTCCGTAATCGATAATGCCCAGTGTATCTACCAATTCAGGACGGCCGCCAAAGGTAGTTTCACCAATGGTTACCTGAAACTCGTTCATATTGCCGATCACATTATAAGTCTGACGCGCCTGCTCAATCTGTCCCAGATATTTTCCGGTATCCCATTCATGGATATCCATCATCGTACCCTTGGGATAGGTAGCTGCGGGATAATGATATAACTCGCCAAAGAGTCCGTACGAGTCAGCCGAATAGGAAACAATGGTCGAACCGTCGGTAGAAGCATTCTTACCGACAATTAAGTTAGTACAGGCGAAGGTTTCCGCCACTGCCGCAGTCAAGAGAGCGGCAAAGAGAAAGATTCTTTTCATATAACAAATTATTAATACAATATCTTATTCTGTTTTACCCGGATAATCTCCGGTTATTTGGTTTTGAAAGCTACCAGACGAAGGTTTCACGAACCGTTGTCTCGTTCCCGCAATCGTCCGTAGCGGTCATCTCTACCGTATGGCGTCCACCTTTCTTTACATATTCAGGATCGAGTTTACACTCCCAATACGATTTTGTCAGGTTAGGACGTCCGAACAGAGCGAATTTTCCATCAATCGTGCCACGATAAGACCGGATGCCGGTTTCTTTGTCCTTCAGCCGATAAACAATTTTCCCATTACGTCCCCAGACATTCTTGCCCACCGGAATAATTTCGGGAGGCACTGTATCTACTCCTACCGTATAAGTGCCCAATTCACGGATACGGGTTTTCATAAATCCACCCTCGTAAGTTCCTCCGGCACTATACATACCACCTTTGGGAGTAACACGAGCCACGTAATATTTCGTTGTATCGGCAACCGGCTGATGACGAAGCCCGATACGCAACTCACAGCCACCGTGCAACGGCACTTTCTCATCATTGAGCTGATAGGTGTAAGCAATTGCCCCGCTGTCGGAACGTACTTCATAATTGAGAGCCACATTGTCGTATAACATCCCCCGGGGGACGGTAAGGGTCAAACCGGGTTCTTGCAAAAAGTTCGTTTTGTCCCAGGCAAAGAAGTACTTCTCCCGATGTTCAGACGGCTTTATCGGCTGTTTTTTTCCACGCACCGTAAAGTGATAGCGGGAAGTGTTGCCAAAAGCGTCTTTCAATTCATATTCGAACTTGTAATCCCGTTCTTCATTGATGGTCACCAATCCACGGTTATCATTCGAAGCCCGGAGCATACGCAGCGTATTGCCCGGATCAATAAATGATTTCATATATTGCCCGTAGGTCCAGGAGTTTATCATCCGGTTCTCATCCGGAGCAAAGCGATCGACCACACTACGAAACACTTCCGTTCCATCTACCTTGAGCACAACAGTATGCACACCGTAACGGTTGTGAACACCGTCCATGTAATCATAAGCCTTGATACCCGATCCGATCACTCCCCATGCCTCGATGGGACGCGTCCCATTGGGTTGGAAGGTTTGCCGCTCCGAACTGCCTTGCACGATTCCGGTTCCCGGCTGTGGAAACAACATAACGCCCTCAGCCCGGGGAGCAGTGGTATCTTTTATTTTTGATTTGAAAAAAGGCATCGGATCGACAGATTCACCGGTAGCGGTTTCCAGCAAGTCCAGATGCAGGTGCGGTCCGAATGAATAACCCGTATTACCGCTCCAGGCTATCTGTTGTCCCGCCTTTACCGGATATTCCCCCAGTTCGGGAACAATCTCTACTTCCCAATCTTCTTTTTCGTATTGAAGCTTCTTCACTCTTCGGGCAATGTCCGGCATAAATCCGCTCAAGTGCCGGTTAATAGTTGTATAACCGTTATTATATACCACATCGAGTACATGTCCCGAACCATTGGTGACACGAATACGTGAGATGTATCCGTCGGCCAGCGCGCGCACCGGTTTACCGACAACTCCCTGAGTCTTAAAGTCAAGACCGCCATGAAAATGATTGGCACGAATTTCTCCGAAATTACCGCTCAGAGTCAGTGTAAAGTCAAATGGAGGAACAAAAGCAGCCTGCTTCACATCTTGTGAATGTCCCTGAATGCTGCAGGCAAGCATCAGAGCAACTATATACTGTTTCATGTAGTTTGCTTAAAAATGGAATCTTTGCAAAAATACATTATTCCTGCCATATCAGAAAACAGAAAGATGGATTTTATTCCTGCCTGCCACGGCTCTTTCACCACGCCTTCCTCTCATACAAAAAATACGTTTCGATCTTCCATCTTCCACCTTTTAGA